>ERZ827478.226-NODE-226-length-64972-cov-92.028328_pt1 | contig 64972 bp, 45 predicted proteins | sample MGYA00519705_ERZ827478 | MGnify/ENA primary metagenome ERZ827478 (study PRJEB31778, sample SAMEA3449318) | human gut metagenome | biome: human gut; feature: human-associated habitat; material: faeces | place: United Kingdom | collected 2010/2012 ...
TATGTCTCGGTAGTCAATGCAATGCTGGTGCATGACTACGGAAACAACAGTTTAAGACGGGCCAAAACCGACAAAAAGGATGCCGTAAAGCTGGCCAACTACGGTCTTGACCACTGGCTCACATTGCCGAGATATATCCCGGAGGAGGATACCCGACTCATGCTGAAAATCTGCTACCGGCAGTACCAACAGTATTCCAAAGTTCAGACCATGCTGAAGAATAACCTGATCTCCCTGCTGGACACCACCTTCCCAGACGCAAATCGCTTGTTTACCAGTCCGCCCCGCGCCGATGGCAGCGAGAAGTGGGTGGACTTTGTCGCTACTTTTTGGCATTGCGAGTGCGTTTGTGGCCGGTCTGAGAAGGCCTTTACTACCCAATACCAGAAGTGGTGCAGAAAGCACGGCTACAATTTCAGCGAGGATAAGGCGCTGGATATTTATGCCTCTGCTTGCAGACACTTCGGTGTCATACCGAAAACGGATACGGCAAAACTTTTGGTAGAACAGGCCATTTCTCAACTCCAGACAACTTCTTCCGCGTTAGCTGCTCTCAAACAGGAGATGCAATCCCTGGCAGCTTCTCTGCCGGAGTATCCTGTAGTGATGGGGATGTTTGGTGTTGGCCCAACCCTCGGCCCTCAACTCCTGGCTGAAATTGGCGATGTACGCCGTTTTCATTCCAAAAAAGCGTTGGTTGCCTTTGCGGGTATTGACGCCCCGCCCTACCAATCCGGTCAAATAGATGTCCGTAGCCGTAGCATTTCCAAGCGAGGATCTGCCTCACTGCGCAGGACGCTCTTTCTGGTGATGAGCGTCATCCTGCAATGTGCTCCAATAGACGAGCCGGTGTACCAGTTCATGGACAAGAAACGCTCTGAAGGCAAGCCATATCGTGTCTACATGATGGCCTCTGCCAACAAGTTCCTGCGCATCTACTACGCTTCTGTGAAAGCCTACTTGGAATCCCTGGAGCACGACTGATTTTTACACTCTATACCATCTGGCTGGCCGCCGTTTTAATTTTGAGATGCTCAGCGGCTTGATTTTGTATTGCATTTTTTCGCCTCCCTAAAAATCTGAAATTTCTACTTGACTTTTATTAGCAGGTCTTTCACGGGCGGGATTTTGCCTTGCAAGCCCCAGATAGGACATTAAAAAATCGTTGACATCCTTCCCGACAGGCGGCGGGGCGTCAACGATTTTATAGTCTTTCTGCAATAATTCTTTTAGGGCGGCGGTACAAAGCCTGCCTGTCTTGTCGTTATCCAAGTGCAGGATAACGGTCTTAATCTGCGGATTTTCACGCAGGTAAGTGGATAGGGCAATGGGGATTTTGCTCTCCGAGAGTTCCTTTTTGGGCTGATACACGCCCGACAGGGAGAGCAGGTTTACCGCCCGATAATCCTTTCCCTCGCATTTGAGGTAGGTGGCATAGGACAGTAAATCAATGGCAGCTTCAAATAAATGCACCTTGTCCGTAGGCTCTCTTGCCAGAAGTCGGAACGAATACCGCTTGTCGCTGCCCGATGCATCGCCCTTAAAGGAGCTGCCAACCGTACTCCTGAGAGCCGCATACTTTGGCGTTCCGCTTTTGTCCTTGCCGACAAAAACAGCGTTGTGGTACTTCCTGCTCTCGAAAATAATGCCCTCCGCAATACACTCCTGAATGAGCGAAAAGTCAATGCCACGCCCGAAAAGATAATCTGTCACTCGGTCTGCATTACCGTTTTTCTCTGGCAGGAGCAGCACCTTTGGCTTATCTTTCTTTACGGCAGGGGGCGGCGGTTGCCACTCCGCCGTAATGCCTGTGAGAGCTTCGACAGCTTCCACAAAACCGTACTCCCTTACCTTGATGAGATAATCGAGGGCGGAAACACCGCCGATACCTCTTGACCACCAGTACCATTTGCCGTTGGAAATTTTCAAGCTGTCGTGTTCCCTCGTACAGTAGACATTGCCCGCCACACGCTTCAGGTTGCTCGGCTCATACCGTTGAAGATAGGAAAGCAAGTCCATCTGCCGTGCCTGCTCGATGACCTCTGGGGCAAGCTGCACATAAGGTCGGTTACTTCTCATTCAATTAAATCACCTCCAGAAATAGAAAAAGCCGAGGGATTTTCCGTTAAGAAAACCTCTCGGCTATGTAACAGACGGCGTCAGCTTCACGCCAACGCCGCCGTTTCTTTGGTCAGTCCGTTATAAAATTCCTGCTTTTTTCAGATAACCTACGCTGTCATAGCAGCCACGCAGGTAAACAGACTGCAATTCCATATCCGTGAGCTGATTTTTCAGCTCCATCACTTTGATAAGAGCCGCACATTCCTCCTTTGTCAGCTCCGCCGCCTGCTCGCTGTCGCACACGCCTAAGACGGCGGGATATTTCCCATACAGGCTCTCAATCTCATCCTGCAACGCTTGGTATTCCTCGTTTTCCTTACTCAGCTTTGCGATGACAGAGCTTAAATATTCATTGAAGATATTGCTGTGGACATCTACAAAGGTTTCAAATCTGAACGCATCAGACACCGCTATCACCTCCGACATTCTCTAAATCTACACCTATTATACTGCCCACTTTTCAGCAATACAAATGTGCAAACGCAGATTATCGCTCACGGCTGACACTTTTTCTTTCGGGCTGTTCCTCGCCCTGCTCTGGCTCGGTATCCAGAACGGAAGTGTCTTTCTCGTCCAGATTAAGCTCGATGTTGAGGGCGTTCAGCCGTTCCGTCTTTTCTTTCAGCTCCTCCTCAAAGGCAAATGGCTTTAACACCTCGGTCTTTGCGTTGGCAAGCTGCTCTATGGTTTCCGCCTTTCGGGTTTTGGCGGCTTCCAGTCTGGCGGGGAGCTTCGCAATCTCGTTCTCAATTCGGGTTAAATTTCCCAAAGCATCAGAGCCTAACTCCACCTTATGCTTTGTCGCTCCGCAGAGATTAAGGCAGTAATGCGTGTTCAGCGTATCATAATAAACCTCCATCCGAAAACCACGGTAGCTACCGATTTCCACGGGATTTGCAAGGGGATTTTCCTTGCAGACGGCAAGGAGCATCTCGCCTGCGTCCGATTTTTCCTTGTAGGTCACGCCCTTTATTGTCATGGGGAAGAACTTTTCCTCGCCCTGTATCTTGTGCTGTTCGGCAAGGACAGCGTCGCTTTCATAGCCTGCGATGAGTTCTTCATATTTCTGAATGGTCTGTGGAAAATATTTCAGTATCCTGTCCTCAAGGTCGTAATGCTCGGACAGATAGCTCTGCTTCAATACTTTCAGCTTTGCCACCTGCATATCCAAGTCCATTTTTTCTTTAAAGCGTTCATCGCCTGTGGCAAGCATCTTGACCTCCGCAAAGGAAAGAGCTACCTCGTCCACATCCTCGGCGGAACGCACGGGGCTTTTGCTCGTCATTATCTGCGAGATAAATTTTTGCTTGCTCTCCACCAACTGATAGAGGTATGCGTCAAAGGTCTGCTCCGTCACATAGCGGTAAACCTCCACCTCTGGGAACATATTGCCCTGCCTTTCAATACGCCCCTGACGCTGTTCCAAATCCGAAGGTCGCCACGGACAATCGAGGTTGTGGATGGCAATGAGCCTGTCCTGCACATTTGTACCTGCCCCCATTTTCTGGGTAGAGCCTAAGAGGATACGCACCTCGCCGCTTCGTACCTTTGCGAAAAGCTCTTTTTTCTGTGCATCGGTATTCGCTTCGTGGATAAACCGCACCTGTTCGGCGGGAACGCCACGGGCAATGAGCTTCTCCCGTATATCGTCATAGACATTGAAAGTGCCGTCATTCTTCGGGGTGGAAAGGTCGCAGAAAATGAGCTGTGCCGCCTTTGTGTCGGCGTGTTCCTCCCAGATATGATACACATTTTCGATGCAGGCATTGACCTTGCTGTCTGGGTCGTCTGGCAGCATCGGGTCTATCATCCTCTGGTCGAGGGCAAGTTTCCGTCCGTCGTTGGTTACTTTAAGCATATTGTCAACCTGCGGTTCGACAAGCCTTGCCCTTATTTTCTCTGCCCGCTTCGCAAGGGAAGCTACCATTTCACTCTGGATTTCGCTCGGCTTGGTCTTGATGTTGTGGTAATTGACTTTCGGAACGGGGAGTTTCAGCATATCGGCGGTCTGAATATCCGCCACCTCCCGAAACATCTGCATCAGCTCTGGCAGGTTGTGGAACTTGGCAAACCTCGTCTTGGCTCGGTAATTCGTGCCTTCAGGTGCTAATTCCAGAGCCGTAACCGTTTCGCCAAAGGTGGACGCCCAACTGTCAAAATGCTGCAAGCCGTTCTGTGCCAAAGTGTCGTACTGCAAATACCTCTGCACGGAGTACATCTCCACCATCGAGTTGCTGATAGGCGTACCCGTTGCGAAAATCGTGCCACGGCTGCCCGTGATTTCGTCCAGATAACGGCATTTCATAAAGAGGTCGCTTGATTTCTGGGCTTCGGTCTGGGCGATGCCGCCCACATTCCGCATCTTCGTGTAAAGGTACAGATTCTTATAAAAATGGCTCTCGTCAATGAAAAGCCTGTCAACGCCTAACTGCTCAAAGTCGATGACCGTATCCTTCCGCTTGGTATCGTTGAGTTTTTTGAGCTTGGCTTCGATGCCTTTCCTCGTTTTCATGAGCTGCTTGACCGTGAACTGCTCGCCGTGGGATTTCTGCACCTCGTCAATGCCCATCTCTATATCGTCAAGCTGTTTTTCAAGCTGCTCCCTCTGGCGTTCCACGCTCATCTGGATTTTTTCAAACTGCGAATGCCCGATGATGACTGCATCGTAATCGCCCGTGGCAATCCTGCCGCAGAACTTTTTTCGGTTGGCGGTTTCAAAATCCTGCTTAGTCGTCACAAGGATATTGGCAGAAGGGTACAGCCGCAGGTACTCGGAAGCCCATTGCCCTACAAGATGATTTGGCACGACAAACATGGATTTCTGGCATAATCCTAACCGCTTGCTTTCCTGTGCGGCAGCTACCATCTCAAAGGTCTTGCCTGCCCCTACCTTATGGGCAAGGAGCGTATTGCCGCCGTAGAGGATATGGGCGATGGCATTGACTTGGTGCGGTCTTAGCGTAATCTCTGGGGAAATGCCGCCGAAAGTGATATGACGCCCGTCATACTCACGGGGTCGCTTGCTGTTAAAGGTGTCATTGTAGTACCGCACAAGTCGGTTTCGCCGTTCTGGGTCTTTCCAAATCCAATCTTGGAACGCCTGCTTGATGACCTCCTGTTTCGCCTGTGCCGCCATCGTTTCTTTCTGGTTGAATACGGCTTTTTTGTTGCCGTCCTCATAAATATAATCAAAGATACGGGTATCCTTTAGGTTTAAGGTGTCCTCAATAATACGGTAGGCGGAAGCCCTCTTTGTACCGTAGGTGCTTTCCGCCTTGACATTTCCAAAATCGGAACTCTTATTCTCAATAAACCAGTCGCCGTTGTACGGGGTGTACCGCACTCGGATACGCCCTGCGGCATGGCTTGACGGCGTTAGAAGCTCCATGACAAACCGCTGTATATCGGTTTCTGGTATCCAAGTCGTACCCAGACGGACAGAGATTTCCGCCGCACTCAAATCCTTTGGGATGACCTGCTTTAAGGCTTCCACATTCAGTATAAGGGCAGGGTCAGACTTCGCCGCTATCTCTGCGATTTTCAGTTTCTCCCGTACATCGCCTGACAGATATTCGTCTGCCGTCACATACTTTACAGGCTCACTATTTGGCACACGGAAGATGACGCCCTGCAATTCATTGGCGATTTCCTCCTGCGGCTTACCTGTGAGCTGTGCCATATAATCAAGGTCAACACGGGCTTTTTCTCCGATAGATAATGCCAACGCTTCGCTCGCCGTTTCCACAGAAGTGATTGCCCTGTGGGGCTTTATTGTCCGTTTGGAAAACATATCCGCCTTGCGTTTGAAATTCCCCTCATCGTCAAGCACTTCAAGAGAACATAAGAGGAAGTAGCTTTCATCAGCGGCAAAAGCAAGGTAATTCCCTCGGTTGTTGATAAGCCCGTACTTTGCGGTAAAGGCATCGTAGAGCCGATTCAGGGTTTCCTGCTCCGTGCGTATCAGTTCATCAGGGCAATCGTTGGTCTGGTAATCAATCAGCTTCCTTACGCAATCCCTGATTTCAAGCAGCCCTTTGACACGGTTTGCCCCCGTCATAGAGAGCGTGGCAGGGGTCATACGGTCATTCTCACGGAAGTAAACCTGACCGTCTACAAGGGTATAAGAGAAGTTCCGCACATCGGGGTAGGCAGGGATAGAGTTGTCCTGCTCATCGGAGATTTCGTCAATCTCGGCTTCATAGTCGGGTATCTCGCCGTTTATCCTCTGCATGGCTTCATGTAGAAGCTCAGAGAGAGGTCTGCCCTTGTCTGCTTTACAGGCAGGCTCTAACTTCCCGAAGCGGGTACTTTCGTTTACCATCCTCCCAAGTATCATCTCTGGGTGCTGAACAAAATAGCTGTTCATCGTAATCCCGTTCTCATTGGTATCAAGGTAAATCCAGTCTGGCTCTATATCCACAATGCGGTCACGCTTCTGCAAAATCAGAATATCGCTCGTGATCTCCGTGCCTGCGTTTGCTCGGAAAGTGTTGTCTGGAAGCCTGACCGCCCCTAAAAGCTCGGCTCTCTGGGCGATATATTTCCTGACCTCTGGGCTTGCCTTGTCCATCGTTCCTTTGGAAGTGACGAACATCACAACGCCGCCCGTGCGTACCTTATCCAGAGCCTTTGCGAAAAAGTAATCGTGGATTAAAAATTTCTGGGTGTTGTAGCGGCTGTCGTCCACCTTAAACTCGCCAAACGGCACATTTCCAAGCACCACATCAAAGTGATTGTCAGGCAGCTTCGTGTCCTCAAAGCCCTCCACGGCGATATTTGCCTTTTGGTAGAGCTGCTTCGCAATCGCTCCCGTCAACGGGTCGATTTCCACGCCAAAAAGCTTCGAGCCTGCCATGCTTTCAGGGAGAAGCCCGAAGAAGTTGCCTGTGCCGCAGGACGGCTCCAAGATGCTGCCCTGCGTAAAGCCCAGACGGTCAAGGGCTTCGTACATCGCCTTAATGACGACAGGCGGCGTATAAAACGCCGTCAAAGTAGACTCTTTCGCCGCACGGTATTCCTCTGGGGAAAGGCTTGCGTACAGCTCCGTAAATTCATTCGCCCACGCTGAATTATCTTCATCAAACGCCATCGACAGACCGCCCCAACCGACATACTTTGAGAGGGTTTCCTGTTCTTCGGGCGTAGCAAGGCGGTTTTCAAGCTGAAGTTCATGCAGAAGGTTGACCGCAGCCATGTTGCCTCTGAATTTTTCTTTTGCACCGCCAACGCCAAGTGCATCATCGGTAATGCGGTAGTTGCGGCGGTCAGCAGAGAGGGCAGGCGTATCCGCTTTTTCTTTTTCGGGCTGTATTTCTGGCTCTCCAGTCCGTATTGTCTGGACGACAATATCATAGGGCAGACCGTTTTCCACGGCAGGGTATTCCGCCACGGTTTCGGTTATCGGCTCTGCGGGAGCGTCTGTTTTTTCTTCGGGTGGTAAATCCTTTTCCGCCTGCTGTTCCAAGAGCCTGCGGATATAGCCGATTTTCTCCACACGGTTAATCGGGAAGCCCACATTGTTCTGGAAAGTAATATCCCGCAGGGAAACATCGCCGCCGATTTCGCTGACGCTCTCAATGAGATAGCTGCGGTTGTCTATCGTGACTTTCCTGCCGATAAGGTCGGCGTTGTCCTGCCTTGCGGCTTCACGCTCGGCGTCCTTTGCCGCAAACAGCTCTGTGATATGCTCGGCACTATTTAATGTGTCGGCATATTCCTGTGCTTTCTCCTCAGTTTCAAAGGTCTGGTAAATGCCGCCTACATCGTAATACTGTCCGTCCTGCCCCTCTGGTACGGTATTATCCCGTATGATAAAGGGGGCTGCAAACGCATCAGAAGTCTGCTCTACGGTATAATGGGGCGTTTCCTTTGCTTCCTCGGCAGGCACAAACCACTCATTCTCAAAGGACATTATCTCCGCAAGGAGCGTTTCATCCTCTTGGGTCAGCTCGGTATGCTGCGTAAGGAACGGCACGAACACATCACGCCCGAAACGTAGGCTTTCCATCTTTTCCTGATAATAGTCCTCGCCCTGCCGTTTCCATTCAGCGATATAAGGGCAGTTCGGGGAAAGGCAGTAATCATAGTAGTTCCTGATATGGGCAATCAAATCGCCCTCGCCGTCGCCTATATCAAACCGCCCCTCGTAGGTGTGTTCCTCGCCGCCGATGACCGCCGTAATGGTAAAATCGGTCTTATGATACCAACCGACATGGTTATCCTCGTTTTCCCGTTCCCGATGCTGTTTCCCGTCCAGAACGCCAAGCAACCTGTTCCCAAGAGCGAAGCTAAGCTCCGTGTAGAGGTCATTCAGCTCCCTGTCATAAAAGGCAGGGTGTTCGGAGAAGCCGATGGAAAGCGTAACGCCATCTGCCCGTTTTTCGGGTGGTATCTCTGTTTTCTGGATTTCGGTAACGATGACCTTTAAGTGGTCGTTGGCAGGATTTTCCCTTAACCTTTCCTCAAAGTCTGTCCTGCTGTATTCCTTGCCGAACAGGGGAAACTCTACATTTCGCAGGGATACGGCGTTTTCATTAAAAGCGGAGATTTCGTATTTATCCGCCCCGATATATACCACATCGTCCTCATGGAAAAGATAGCGGATAGGGTGCAGCTCCATAAGCTCCTGCGAAAAACGCCACGCATTGCTGCGGCTGTAAACATCGCTTGTTTTGTCCTGTATGGATTTCAGGAAGTCTGCAAGCTGCTGTACGGCGGCAGGGTCTGCAAGCTCCGTTTCCATCTGCTCTGCGGTCATATCGGCAAAATCAGTCCGCCCAACCTCGGAAAGCAAGCCTTTCTCATAGCCGTCCAAGTCACGGATAAAATCAGAGAGCCGCAAGGAGAGAGTATCCCGCTTATCGGCGGGCGGCAGTTCCCGTTTGCTTTCGATAAAATGCTGCCTTGCCATTTTCCTCTGGGCGTCGATTTCATACTGCGGAGCTTTGATGCTTTCCAGAAAATCGGCGTAATGGTCTTTCTCTTTGGCGTTCAGATAGCGGTCATTCTTAATCAGCTCCCGCAGGCGTTTTTCTACCTTAGACCAGCTAAGCCGCAGGTCTGGATTGGTATATGAGCCATGCTTTTCAATACCGATGCCTTTCCCATCGTGCCATTCGCCGCCCCTTGTGCCGTCTGGATAGTCGTGCGTACCTCCGCCTGTTCCGTATTCGTTTTTGAGGAAAGCGATATTGCTTTTGCTGTCCTCATTCTTCTGAAATTGACGGTAGATACGGTATTTTCCGTCCTGAAAACCGCTTCCCCTTGTAAGGACGGAGTCAATATCCTCCTGAGAAACGGCAAAAGCAGAGGATTTTTCGTCCTCTGCTTGCGTCATCATTTCTATCTGTTCTTCTACGGTTGGGAGATTGGCGGCAACTTCCTCCTCATTGGCAACGCTTTCCGTAGAAAGCTCATTGTCGGTTAGTTGTAAATCAGTTCGCTGAGGATTACTTCCTCCGCTTGGCTGCGGATGTTGTTCATAAGCCCCAACCACTGCATCGGAGCTTTCTCCTTCAGCTCCTCCGTCACGCCCTGCTCGGATGCGAGCTGCTTCGCCAGAAACTCCAACCTCTGTAACGCCGCCTGCTCCGTCTGATGCAGGTAGCTGTTCAGCCCGCCTGTTGTCAGCAGGTTGAGAAACGTCACCCGTTTGTGCTTCTCCAGATAATCCCTGTGCATCATAGCGTACCTGCCAAGCGGAAGTTCTGGCTCTGTCGGTAATGTGAGGTCGGGAATAAGGTAATCCCCCTGTTTGGTGTAAGTGATTTCGCTCATTGTATTCGCTCCTTTCGGGTTGTGTCCTGCCTATATCATACGGATTTGTCTGCGGCTGTGCAAAGGTGCGATTCTGGTCTTTCTCCGCCATTTGCACATTTCGGATGGAGACTGAGATTTCCCTTAGAGCCATTTCCGCAATATCGCTTGTGGCGATGCCGATGGCGTTCAAGGTCTGCGGCGTATTAAAGTTCGTTATATCCGCAAAATCCTCACGCTCAAAATATTCTCCCGTATCTATCCCGCATCGGCTCATCAGCATATAGGCAACGCTGTTTACGGCAAGCCGCTTGTAAATCACTTCTATATTAAAGTCGTCAAGCTCCTCCATAAAACTGTCCTTCACATAGTCCTTGAGCTGTGCGGTATAGTCCTGCAAGTTGTCCTCCACGGCGTTCTTTGCCGTTTCCATCAGCACATCGGCAAGCCCAACCTTTCCCGTCTCGCCAAACCTGTCGGAGAGCCTTTCAATGACCGCCTGCTCGTATCGCTTGCTCATCTGCCATATCGGGACGGGGCGGCTGCCGTAGTAGCCTTCGTGGGTGTCCGATACATCGAAGTAATATTTAAGGGTGTTCCTGCGTCCTTTCGTGTCAAAGACGGCAATGCCCTTGCTGTCCTTGTTTACCCAACGCTTAAACTGCTTATTCCATGTTTCAATCTTCGCCACGGCGGTAGCGTCGGGGCGTTGGGCGAAGATAAGGAGCTGCTCGTCAAAGCGGCACTTATAGTTGCGGCAGGCAGAGGACAAAAAGTTTTGCCACGCCTGCGGATTTCTCGTGACCGTCTTGCCTGTACGCCGATACAGCTCCGTGATTAGCTGATATTTCGCAGCCATGTGTGATGCACCTCCTTTTTCCTGTGCCTGCCCGTATCTTTAAGCAGGCGTAAAACTGATTTGGTTTCGTTCCATGCGTTTCGCAAAGTCCGTGAGGGCGTAAGAAACACCGTCAATCTCTGCGTGGTCTTTATCCTGATAGCGGCAGATAGCATAGTTTTCATCGCCATTTCCATAGCTAAGCTTTATCATGCCGCCGTCTGGAATGGAAAAGAGTGCCTTGCCCCCACTGTCGGTAAAACAGATATTATTCTCCCTTTTCACGCTGCACCTCCGCCAGAAAAGAAATGACCTTGTTCGCCTTAATGCTCTTTTGCAGGTCGTTGATAAGGGCAATATCCGCCACCGTGATGCCCTGCATGGAAAGAATGTCGTCCATCGTCATAGCGGCGATGGCTTTTTCCTCAGTAAAGCCTGCGTCAAAAACCTTGTTGATGACCTTGACCGCTTTCTGGTTGACTGCCATATCAAAACGCCTCCTTATCGTTCATAATCTTTATGCTTCGCTGCTTTCTGGGGCGGCTCTTGGGGCTTTGGCTCATAGGTGTGTCCATTCCGTTCCATCAGCTCGGCAAACTGGCAGATATGGTAGAGGTTATTGCCGATTTCCGTATGGTACTCGTCAATGAAGCGACAGGTGCGTTCCTCCTTTTCTCCCCAAGCATAGCTGATAACGATTTTGCCGCCGTCTGGGATACGGAACAGTTCTTTATAGTTCGGGTCGATAAATCGGATGCCCTGCTCGGCTCTGCCGATATGCCTGTCAAGCCATTCCTTCACATAGCAGTAACAGTAGAAGTTATAATCGCCCCTTGTAGGGTTGCATCGGAACAGGAAAGCGTGTTTTTCCGTATCAGCTCGAAAACCGTACTCCACGCAGTAGCTCCCCTGAAACGCACTCACGGGATAACGCCTTGCAAACGCCCGCATATCATAGCGGTTGTGTAAAAGCCCTTTGTCCTCCCGCAATTCATTGATAACCTCGTCAAGTCCTGCCTTAAATTCATCCGTTTTCCATTGCTCTCTGGTATCAAACCAAGTGGTATAAAAGCCATATCCAGAGTCGGCAAAATCGCCACGCAGATGCCCAATGTTGCCCGTCTGCCCCTCAAGCTGCATACTCTGGGAATAGGTGTATTTCTGTTCTTCGGGCAGTAAAGGTCGTATCTCCATATCAGCGTCCCTCCCGATTTCTCTGTTTTTTCTCTTTTTCCTGTGCCTTGATTTTAGCAAGGGCTTCCTTCGCCCAATCGGGCGTTCTCTCTGGTTTGATTTCGCCAAGCACATCGTACCGTTCCCACCTGCCACGCTCGCCCGTGGCAAGGCAAGTACCGAACACCGCCTGACCTCTGCCGCCTGTCGCACCGTTGCCGCCGTCTGCTAAAACAAGCTGATAGGCGGCGTGTTGGTATTCATAGCGTTTCGGCTCGGCATTTATGACCACGACCTTGCCGACAATGCTTTTCCCCTTATCATCGGGAATACAGTCCTCGGCGGTAAAGGGCGTTTTATCAAAGCGGTACTGTTCCTGCTCATTTCGCACAATCCCCACCTGTGCCTGCACCCGGTCAAGGAATACCTGCATCGCTTCCAGATAGTCGTCCGTGCCGACGGCTTCCGTCGGCCACGGAACGCCTAACGGGTTATCATAGGAACAGTAGCAGACCAGAAACCGATACTTCTGCGTATGCTGCCCGTCAACGCCCAAAATCACTTCCTTGTTTCCCACAAAAATACTCTGCTCCACGGTATAGTCGCAGAATATCCGTTTTTCCTCACTCATTCGGCTGCTCCTTTCTGTTTCTTTTCTCTCTGCTCGTCCAAAATCTTTCGGATACAGACATCGCAGAAGATGATATGACCGCGCTTATATCGGGGATAAGGGCAGGTCATACAGTCATATTTCTTGTTTCCTTTATCGCTCACGGTCATCACCGCTTTTCTGCTTCGGGGCAGGGGGATTGTTATAAGGCATACAGCGTTCCTTATTGTACCGTTCACTCAAACTTTCCCTTGCCGCCGACAGCTCGTTGCAATAGCAGCCCCAATAATAATTGTCGCCGCCCTTACAGTACCAGCACACATAAGGGTTGGGGGCTTTCGGGTTGTGACCGATGACAAGCTCCGTACTCCCGATAGTACAGCTCTCTATGATTTCATAGCCCTGATTGGAGCGTTTCTCATTTTCCATAAGCACCTCTCATTCTTTGGCATACTTCCGATATGCCTTTTCGCCAGTCATCCGCCGTTTCTGCGTGGGGCGGCTTCCCGCCAGTTCTGGATATTTCGCCTGTAACTTCCGCCTTGTCCTGCTGACGCTCTCAAAGCCCGGCAAGCCGAGGTAGCTGTGCTGCGTCATTATCTCCGCAAGGGGCATCGCCCCCGCATCTTTCAGGCACACATTACAGAGGGCAAGGTACAGCACCATATCGTCGTTTCGGGCGTCCTCGTTCTTCTCCAGAATGGCTCGGACTTTCTTTTCAATTGTTTTTAGGTTTCGCATAGCTTCCTCCAGAAATGGAATGGGGACGGCATTTTTCAGCCGCCCCCGTTCAATCAGGTTACTTATTTTTTCTGTTACGGATATTCAGCCAAAGTGCTGCACCGCCGATAAACACCACAAGCACGATGGCGATAATGGTTTTCGCATCCATCCCTTAGTCCTCCTTCTTCTTTTTTCTGCCCTTAAAGGCAGCTACGCCAAGAACGCCTGCACCGAGGACGCAAGCCGCCGCAAGCGTTCCCCAGAGGGCAGGGTTGAAGTCGTCGCCTGTTTTCGGGGTATCACGCAGCTCGTTGTGCATCGTGACCGTCACGGTTTCACCTATTTTTACCGTAACTTTCTGGTCGGCAGGCAGGATATATCCAGAGGATGCCTTATCGTTTACCTCGGACACGGTATATTCGCCAATCCGCAAGCCCTCGATAATGATTTCGCCGTTCTTGTTGGTCTTGAATGTCTGGTCGTAGCCGTTGTTTCCGATAACTCGGAAGGAGAAGCCCTCTACCTTGCCGTCAGAGGAAGTCTTGACGATTTTAAGAGAGCCTTTCTGTGCTTCGTTTAAGAAGCCCTTGCCCGCTTCATTTTCCACGGTGTAGGTCTTGCCGTTTTCCTCGATGGATACGGGATAAACATTGCCATCTAAAATGAAGCCCTCTGGGGCTTTCGTTTCTCTCACGAAATATTTTCCGTAAAGCAGCTCCTTCATCTGGTAAACGCCGATTTCAACCTCGGTCATCTTTCCAAGCAGCTCGTCGTCCTTATCCAGTTCGCCGTTGCCGTTGGTGTCGGCGTAAACCTCAAACTCCGCACCTGTGAGCTTATTGTCAGGATAGTCCTTATCCACCTTTGTCAGCTCAATGTTGCCACGGATGCGGTAGTTGACAAGCTCAATCTCCACAACCTCGTCCACCTTGCCGACAGTTACGGCGATTTCTTCCTCGGAGAGTACAAAATCTTTCGGGCTTTCGATTTCACGGACAATCCATGTGCCATACGGCACTTTCTCAAAAGCGAAGCTGCCGTCCTCTGCGGATGTCGCTGTGGCAATGGCAGCTTCTTTCGTAAATTCAGTTGTGCCGGTCTTGAAAATACCCATGACCGCACCGCCAAGGGCGTTCCCGTCCTCATCAGATTTCTTACCGTTTACCGAGCCGTAGATGATGTCATTGTTGATGGCTTCGCCCTCATTTGCTGTGATGTGGACGGTAGCGGTGTCCTGTTCTGCGTATTCAAAGACAACTGGATATTTGGTATCGTCCAGAATATAAGCGGAGTTCGTGCTGATTTCCTGCACATAGTAGCTGCCCATCGGCAGGTCGCTGATTGCCCTTCCGTGACCGCTTTCGTCAAGGGAAATGACCTCAAGAAGCCCATCGGCAGGAATGACCGTGCCGTCTGCGGCAGTGAGTTCCTCGGCGGCATACAAGCCAAAGGTCACATCAAAGATTTCGCCGTTTGTGCCGACGCCATATTTCTCGTCTGTCGCAAGGCTCTTTACAAGGTCGATTTCCACTTTCTGACGCTCGTTGACAAATCCCGTGGCGGTTTCCGTAACAGCCACTTCCTGCCCTGCATACACAAGCTCTACGGAGTGGGTTTCCTCATTCAGCACCATGCCATACGGGGCGGTAATCTCTTTCACTTCATATTTTCCGAGATAAAGCTCTTTGGATTTCGCCGTACCGTCTGCCCCTGTGGTAACGGTATCCACTACCTCGCCCTTAGAAGCACGGAGCGTACCGTCCAGAGTAACAATATCCTCGGCGGCGGTAATCTCATAGACCGCACCTTCCAGACCGCTGACGGAGAAAATCGGCTGATACAAGCCCTTGTCGCCTGCCACGGTGGAGAACACCTCGCCAGACTTTTCAACCGTAACCGTGCCTTTCTGTGCCATGTTGGAGCGTACTACTTCGATAAGGGTAATGCCGCTTTCTTCCTCGGAGTTTTCCTGCATGACATCAAAATAGACTGGCTCGGAGTTTAACACATACCCATACGGAGCCTGTACCTCTACGATGGAGTAGCCCTTGCCGTATTCCAGAGTCTGCGGCGTGATAAGGTCGCCGTCTGCGGTAGTGTAGAAGGTGTCGATGGTCGTCACTTCGGGATAAGTGAAGGTCATGGTAACAAGCTCGCCATTCGGGTCATAAATCTGGAAGCCTGCCCCCGCATACGGGATGGTATTGCCTGTTTCCGCATCCTTCTTCACGATTTTGATATAGCTCTCAAAGTTTGCGTTGTTGATAAGGTAGCGGTAGGTCTGACCGTCCTTGTTGATGAACACATCAAACGGCTTCATCAGCTCACGCCCCTCCCAACCAGAGGTCTGCTTTATGGTATAAATGCCGTAGGGCATATCCTTTGTCTGGGCAAAGCCGTTTGCATCGCAGGTTAAAATATCACGCTCGGTTTCCTTTGCGTTTTCATAGCTGCCTGCGGATTTCAGATAGACTTCAAAGGTTGCCCCTTCTTCGGGCGTTTCAATCTGTGTGTCGCCGTTGTCGGTATGCTTGATGATGGCGATATTGCCCTTGATGACCTGCTCATTCACATCGTTTTTAGCAGAGTTGTACTCAACCGTATAAAGCTCTGGCTCTGCCCCTACATGGTGGATGGTTTCATCGAGCAGGTAGCCCTCGGAGGGGCTGATTTCACGGATGCTCCAGTCATCACCGCAGATATAATACTTGGTCGTAAACTGACCGTTCTCGTCCGTGGTGTAGGTGTCAATCAGTTCCTCGCCCTTGTAGATGCCGTAAACCGCACCTGCTAAAGTAGCGTCGCCCTGCGGATTTCCTGTTTCCACATCGGTCTTGGTTACGGTCACATTAAATTTCTTCAATACATTGTGGAAGCTGCGGTTTGTGACCTTTTTCCATTCAATCGGGGCGGTCTGGTTTTCGGGAACGACATAGCGGATTGCCGTATCCACTTCCTCCACCACATACGGGGTGTCGCCGCTGATAAGGACATTTTCAAACTTCGCCAGTCCGTTCTTGTCGGTTATGGCGTATTCATCCACGGGCAGACCGCTTAACGAAGTGCCGTAGAGGTGGAACTTCACGCCCTCCACCAGATTGTCCTCGGAAGACTTAACCACTTCCAGACTGCCACGCTTTAAGGTGTTGTTGAAATTGACTGTGGTGGTCTTGCCGCCAATGAGCGTGACCGTCTGGCTCTGCTGCGGCTCGTAACGGTCAATAGACTGCTCTGTGATAGTGTAGGTCGCAGGGAATAAGCCCTCCACGCTAATGTTGCCGTTTTCATCGGTCTTTACGGTCTTGTCAAAGCCGTCGCCCTTGATGTGGAAGGAGATGCCCGCCACAACGCCGTCCTCGGAAGTCTTTTTTAAGGCAATCGTGCCTGTATGCGTTTCGATGTTGATATATGCCTTTACGCTGTCAGCGTTCTCTACGCCTGTTACCAAGTCCTGCAAGTTCGGGTCGCCGTAAGCGATGAGCTTTGCGGAGCTGCCGACTGTCGGCACATTCTTCCTCGTCGCCGTAATACGGACAGAGCCGCTAATCGCCTTTTTGGAGCTGATGGTCAGCTTGTTGTCGTCCTTCGATACGGACACATCGGCGTCGGAGCTTGTAAAGGAATAATCAGAGAGAACGCCGTTTTTATCGGTCAGCGTGACGCTGTATTTCCCGTCCTTATAGGCAAGCTCCTTTGTAATATCGTTTTTACCGCCCGACATAAAACTTGGGATGGTGTTATGCTCGCCAAGCAGCGAAACAATCTGGTCGTAAGCCGCCCTTGCCCCGCTGTTCGCATAATTCGAGCCGAAGTGCAGACTGTAGACCGTCGTGCTTGTCTGCTTATACGAGCCTGTGGCTTCACGGCAGCCCGTAACAAACTCCCACACAAGGGTCTGGGTGGCAAGCCACTTTTCATCATCGCTGCCTGTGAGATTGCTTCGGTTGCCCTGATAACCGTAGAGCAGGGCAAGCCCGACAGCCTTTTTCTGGTTGGCGGAGAGGGCGTTCCAAGTTTCCGAGGACGCTTTCGCCAGCGTATTGCCTGTTTTTAAGGGTACGCCAGGCTGGATACAGAACGCCGTTTCCCCGTCCACATACATACGGTACTTGTAATTGCCCGTGCCGCCTGCGGTGTAGCCGCCGATATTGGCACTGAAATTGTACCGCATGGCATTTCCATTGCTGTCATAGGTGTGGGTAAAGCTGATTGTGCCGATGTCACCTGCGGCAAACGCCGTGGTTGCAGGCAGTACCGACAACACTGTGACCGCAGCCATCACAAGAGCCGCAGCCTTTTTGAATAGTTTAGGGATTTTCATAAATACCTCCTGTAATTGAGATTAAAATCTTGCCTGACTGACCGAAAAAAGCTGCCCGCATTGGACAGCTTAAAAGTTTTCTTTTTTCGGATAGTTACTGGCAGTATAGGGGGTGAGGTGTGGAGAGGGGGAACGGCAAAAAAATTTTGGCTATCCTCCAACGGACAAACCTCTCCCTCGGTGTGTGGCTTACCTTTCGTGAGCCTTGCTTCTCTGTAAATGGCGGTTGTAAAACTCCAACGCCTTTACCACAAAATCCGCTTCCTGCCCTCTGGGTACGGACTTCGGGATGAGCTTGGTTATCCGTTCATCACGGAAAGCGGGCTTTTCCTTCTGGTTGGGCTTTTCTTCTTCCATAATGCTCTGGATAACCTCGTCCGTGAGCCTGCCTTCCTGCATAAACTTCTTCATTTTGATAGCCTGTGCCAAAGACGGGGTAGCGTCGTTGTAGCTCATAGCTTCAAGCAGGGTGTATTGCTGTTCCTCGGTCAGATAAGAGATTTCAACCGCAGGGCGGAAAGCAATCTGCCTGTCGTCAACCATTTGCAGGATTTCGGGTACAAGCTCGGTTAAGCGGATATAGCGGTGAATTTGTCTGCTACTATCTGCAACATCTTGACTCATCTTATCCACGCTAAACAACTTCTCGCCCACTGGTCGAGAAGTTAAATCAGTACGCTGACCTTGCCTGTTCATCGCTTCAAGCCGCATCTTATAGGCAAAGGCTTTCTCACTCGGCAGAATGACAGACCTTTGCAGGTTGCTCTCTACCATAACGATAATGGCTTCGTCACGGGTCAGCTCCTTGACCTCGCATTTCAGCGTTTCAAGCCCTGCAAGCTCGCAAGCCTTTTTACGCCTGTGACCGCTGATAAGCTCATACCGCCCGTCCTCTTTCAGACGGACAGTAGCGGGCGTCATTACGCCGTTTCTCTTCACACTCTCGACAAGCTGTTCCATATCCTCATTCATTAAAACTTTGAACGGGTGGTCTGGAAACTCATCAATTTCCGATATGGGAATATCCCGTATCTTGCTCAAACCTGCTTCCGCACGGCTCTCGTCCGTCTGGAACAGGTCATCGTAAGCGGTCAGCTCGATTTTGCTTTCTCTGTTTCTCGCCAAGCTCTGCCACCTCCTTCGAGAACTGCTCATAAGCTGCGGCTACCTTGCCGCTTTTGTCGTAGGCAAAAATACTCTTGCCCTCTGCGGTAGCTTCCACCGCACGGATGGAATGGGGTATCTCGGTATCAAAGACTTTGATTTTCTGTCCGTAGGCACTTTTCACGGTTGCCGTGATTTCTTTGGAAATGTTCGTGCGGGGCATTACCATCGTCATTAAAATACCGTCAATCCGCAGCTTTGGGTTTATCTGCCGCCTGACCATTGATACGGAGCGAAGCAACAGCTCTAAGCCTTTCGCAGAAAGATAGTGGGGCTGCATCGGGATAACCACGCTGTCAGCCGCCGCCAGAGCGTTGATGGTTATCATACCCAAGCTCGGCATACAGTCGATAAGCACATAGTCGTAATTCTTCTTGACCTCGTTCACATAGGTTTTCAGAACACGCTCACGGCTCATGGCGTTGATTAGCCTTACTTCAAAACCTGACAGCTCGATATTGGACGGGAGCAGGTCAACACCCTCGCCGTGGCGGATAATCCCCTGCGAAGCATCAAGGGGCTTATCGTCGATGATGTTCTGCATCACGGTAGAGAGCGTGACGGGTATATCGTCTGGGCGGTTATATCCCAGAGCCATCGTAAGATTTGCCTGTGCGTCTGCGTCAATCAGCAGCACCTTTTTGCCCTGCCTTGCAAGACCAACGCCCAGATTGACCGCCGTGGTTGTCTTGCCGACACCGCCTTTCTGGTTGGTTAAAGCAATCACTTTGCAATTTGACATAGATGTGTCCTCCTTCCTTATAGATTTAGCCACTTTGTCAGGGTGGCTATGTAACCGTACCAGAGAACGCAAAAAAGCCGCCTACTCTTAAAATTCAATAAGAATAAGCGGCTTCGTGGTAATCTGCCTTAGACATATTCAATTTTCATTCTCTTTACGGGGGCGTTCAGCACTCGGAAGATGAGTTCGTCCACGGGGTCGGTATATCTGCCTTGTTTGATAAGCTGATTTTTCAGCTCCACAAGGCTATGTAACAGCAGGCGTCTTTCTTCGCTATCCAGATACAGGTGGGTTTTCTTTTCTCTCATAGAGCATTGACCTCCTTATGGGCATATTATAAAATGAATTGTATTTATGCTCCATTGTGCAAATTGGCTTGTCCATTATGCGACATCTGGAACGGCGGCATAGAGGTTGATTGTGCGTTCACTTCCTCGCTGTACTACCGTTGGATGTTCGGAAAAGTCTATTTTATTGTTTTCTCCATACTTTACCACTTTGTCTGTGGTTGTAAGGGTATGTATCAGGAAGCCCGTGAATAAGGGATTTTCAGCCGATTTTGCAAAGTGGAACATTTCCGATGCTTCTGTGGGGACGGAAGAACTGGGGCATTTGGAAATGATCGGCGCGATCGTCCACCAGTTGACGCGGAATCTGAAGGATTCTCAGATGAAGGATTCGGCGTTTGCGCCCTATTTTGTGGACCACACTGCGGGGGTCTACCCTACTGCCGCTTCCGGATCTCCGTGGAACGCCGCGTCTATGGCAGTGAAAGGCGACCCCATGGCCGACCTTGTGGAGGACATGGCAGCGGAACAGAAGGCACGGGTGACCTATGACAATATTCTGCGGCTTTCCGACGATCCGGATGTGAACGACGTCATCAAATTCCTGCGGGAGCGGGAGGTCGTGCATTTTCAGCGCTTCGGCGAGGCGGTGCAGCTGCTTCGGGAAAAGCTGGATCAGAAGAATGTATACTTTATGAATCCGGCGCTGGACATGTAAATACTTGGGGAGCGGCGCTTGCCGTTCCCCTTTCTGCGTCGTATGATTTTGGCCGGACGGCGCACACTTATACTATAAACTACGAAAGAGGGAAAAATCCCATGATGAATGAAAAGCTTTACGATGTCATCGTCATAGGCGGCGGCCCGGCGGGGCTGACGGCGGCGCTGTACCTTGCCCGAGCGGGCTGTCGGACGCTTGTGCTGGAAAAACGCGGATACGGCGGGCAGATCGCCATTACCAATGAGGTGGTAAACTACCCCGGCGTGCCGAAGACCAGCGGCATGGAGCTTACCGAGACCATGCGCCGTCAGGCGGAGGACTTCGGCGCGGAATTCTTGATTGCGGAGGCGCGGGAGCTGTCCCTTTTCGATGCAGAGAAGACCGTGAAAACCTCTGCGGGGGATTTTCGCTGCATAGGCGTACTTCTGGCCACCGGGGCGCAGCCGAAAATGGCGGGTTTCCGGGGCGAGGAGGAATTCAGGGGACACGGCGTTTCCTACTGCGCCACCTGCGACGGCGCGTTTTTCCGGAATAAGGACGTTTTCGTGATCGGCGGAGGCTTTACGGCGGCGGAGGAAAGCGTTTTTCTGACGAAATTTGCCCGTCATGTGACCATGCTGATACGGAAAAATGACTTTGCCTGCCCCGCCTCCGTGGCGGACAAAGCCAGAAACCACGAGAAAATCACCGTTCTTTTCAACACCGTCGTGCAGGAGGTTTCCGGCGATGACGGCCTGCGGCGTATCCAATACCAGAATACCACTACCGGAGAGATCACCGAATACCAGAGTCCGGACGGCGAGACCATCGGCGTGTTTGTCTTTGCCGGGTACGCCCCGGACACAGCTCTGGTTTCCGGCATTGCCGAGCGGGACGCGCGGGGATATATTATCACCGACGAAAATCAGAAAACCTCCGTTGAAGGACTTTACGCGGCGGGCGACATCTGCGTCAAGCCCCTGCGGCAGGTCATAACCGCTGCGTCGGACGGCGCGGTCGCGGCAGCCGCGCTGGAAAAGTATTGCGGGGCGCTGCGGGGGGAATCTTGTATTTGAATCCCCCCTGTGGTACAATATCAAAAAGACGGCAGAAAATTCTTATGATAAATTTGCAACCAAAAGCAAATTTCTGCGTATAGAAAGGTGAAATGCTCAGAAAAAGGAAATGCTCCTTATATTTTTCAAAAATATTTCGTCCCGGCGCGCAAGATTTTCCTTCTTTTTCCGTGATGATAAGTGAAGGACGCTTCAAACAGACACAAGGAGGTGCTTGCTTTGGACGATCAGAACATCATCGCGCTGTATTGGGCGCGGTCGGAAACCGCCATTTCCGAAACCGCGCAGAAATACGGCGGCTACTGCTTTTCGATTGCCAAAAACATCCTGACAAACCACGAAGACGCCGAGGAAAGCGTGAATGACACCTATCTCACGGCATGGAACGCCATGCCGCCCCGCCGCCCTTCCATTCTCGCAACCTTTCTCGGCAAGATCACCCGCCGTCTCGCCATCGACCGCTGGCGCTACCGGAACGCCTGCAAGCGGGGCGGCGGAGAGGTGACGCTGGCGCTGGACGAGCTGGAGGACTGCGCGTCTCAGGACAGTCTGGAAAAGGCCATGGACCGCAAAGAGCTTGCCGTGGCCTTCAACGGCTTTCTGGAATCCCTGCCGGAAACGGAACGGCTGGTGTTCCTGAGCCGGTACTGGTACTTAGACCCCATCGCGGACATCGCCGAGCATTTCGGCTTCTCCGTCAGCAAGGTCACCTCCATGCTCCGCCGCACCCGAGGTAGGCTCAGACAGGCGCTGGAAAAGGAGGAATTGCTGTGAACGCCAACGAAATACTGGATATGATTGGCGACGCCAAGGGTACATACCTCTGGGAAACCCAGAAATACAGAGACGGCACGGCGGGCGCGAAGCCCCTGCCCCGGCTCTGGCTGGTGGCCGCCGTGATCGGGCTGATGCTGCTGCTTGTGGGCTGCACGGTGGCGTATGTGCTGCGGCTTCAGGACTTGAAGGTGGCCGAGTACCGCCCCACCACGCCCACCGTCTACGACGAAAACGGGGACGTCATTTCCTTGCCGACCCTCGCCCCGCGAACCCAGATCACGCTGCAAGGCGCCAATCAGGAGGCGCTGGCGGAATGGAACAGCTTTTGCCGGGACTATGACCCGGATGGCGCCATTGTGACGGCCAACGACAACAATGAGCTGGGAATCCCCAACCCATATTATATCCCTTATGGATGCTACAGCTGGGAAATGGTGAACAAGCTGGACGAGATCGTTCAAAAATACGATCTGAAGCTGCTGTCGCCGGACGTGGGCTGCCAATCCTATGAATCCAGCGTGCTGTTTTCCTCGCTGGGCATTGACGGCGTGTTCCATGGAGATGTGGAATACTTGGCCGGCTATTTTTACCCGGAGGGAACCTTCAATATCGCGCTTCTGTTCCAGCCGGATACCGACCAGTGGCCATATGAGGACAACCTTGCGGAATATTATTATTCCGTGAAGGAATATTTTGACCCTGTGTACTACGAGGTTGCCGACCTGGAAAACTGCACCCAGTGGAACTACACCCGCAGCGACGGCAGGACAGTGCTTCTTGTGATGAATGACGAGTGGGCGCGGATCATTGCCGACCTTCAGGACGCCCTTGTCACCGTGTCCTTCGCTTCGTCCAAATGGGACGGCGGAACCAAGGTGCAGATGACGCAGAGCGCGCTGGAACAGATCTCGGAACAGTTTGACTTTTCCATCCAGCCCCACCCGGCGGACATGACCAAGGTGGATGCACTTATGGAGGCAGCTCAGGCGGCCTACGAGGCGGAGCGCGCGGCAGCCGCCGAAAATCTGTACACCCAGCTATACACCAAGGGCTATGAGCGGTACATTCAGCAGATACTGGATACAGCCGATAGCACCTATAGCCGGGACGGCCTGTTTTACTCCCTGTATGATCTGAACGGGGACGGCGTGATGGAGCTTCTTCCCGGTGGAAAGGGATCATCGGTCGTTGAAATTTTGTCTATGCGGGATGGCGAGTCTTATCAGTACGCGGATTTCCGCAAATTCATCTTCCTGTCAGATTTGTACTTTACGGTTTGCGAAAACCATGTTCTGGAACTGGAGAAAACAAAGGACAATATTGCCGAAATACGGTACTATTTTCGGGCGGAAGCCGATGGGCTGACGTATCTGGAAGGGCTGGAAAAGGTGGAAGACTCCTGGTATTCCCTGCCCGTTTCCCCTGTGGAAGACCCCAAAACGGAGGTACAGACAGCGATCACGGAGCAGCAGGCGCAGGCGATCATCGCGTCCTATATCCCGCTGGAAACCCAGCCCGAGCGGCAGCAGATGAAGCGCTACGGCGAGCCGGTGAAGCCCATCCCCTCATGGACAGACCCCTACGCCATGTACATTGCTGAAGCGCTGGAATGGTACGAGGATTCTGGGAAATTTGCCTATGCGCTGATAGACTTGAACGGCGACGGGATACAGGAGCTGATTGCCAGAAATGTGTGGACGATACCGACGGGCTGCACGGAGCCAGAGTACGCCCTTTCTGTGCATACCATTGTGGACGGAAAGCGGGTATTGGTGTCAGAAGCTTCGGTAACCGATGTCTGCGAAGGTGGCATTCTGATGTACAGCCAAAAGGATGGGCTGTACTACGCATTTTTCCGTATGAAAGGTACGGAGCTGGAATTGATTGAAGAGATTTTTCAGGATTCCGTACAAAAATACTGGGTTCGCGCGGTCGAAGGCGAGAATCCCCAGTCGAGCAACTGCTCCGAAGAAACCGCCCGGTCTTACATCGCTCAATATCACCCCATCGAACTGAATATGAAGCCGTTTTCCGAGTATCCATTCAGTTGAAAAAATCCCCGCTGCCCACAATAAACGGGCAGAGGGGATTCGTTAATTTTCCAGCGCCGCTTGCTGACTGCGGTAAAAATATATTTCTCCGGAACCGTCTTTCGACCCGCACAGGCGGTCGCCGTCGGTGCCGTGTATGAGGTACAGCTGCCGCGGATTTTCCAGCCCGGCTACCCCCAGAGAGAAAACCGTCACGGAATCCCGGTCAAAGCAGTACGCGCCGCACATGGCATCAATGGTGCCGGTGAGCAGATTATGCTGCTCGCAGCTGACCAGCCCGTCCTGAAACCGGAACAGCTCCCCGGTTTCTGCGCAGTACCAGTCCCCTGCGAATTGCCCCGGATTCCATGCCGTGGCGCACAGACCAAAAGCCAGAATCACCAGCACCAAAACCACCCCAATGGGTATCCACCGTTTCATGCGTTCCCTCCGTCCTTTTCTTGTGTCGCTATTATACCCTACCCCGCCGCCCGCCGCAATTTGGAAAAATGGACAAGAATTATGTAAACTTTTGTGAAATATTTTCCTTGACATTTTTCGCATACAAAAGGAGCCGCCCTTGTCGGGCGGCTCCAAATGGAAAAGAATCAGGCGTCAATGGTGGAAATGCCGAGGGTGATCTCCTCCAGCACGTCCAGCAGCACCCGCACCGTGTCCAGCGCCGTCAGCATGGTGACGCCGTTTTCCACTGCGCAGCGGCGGATCTGGCTGGAGCCGGAATGCACATCCTCACAGCGGACGTCCATGGTGTTGATGACGTAGGTGACATAGCCCTGACGGATGGAATTGAGAATTTCATCGGAGCCGTCGTCCACCTTCGCCCGGACGCGGGTCTTGATGCCGTGCTGGCGCAGGAAAACCGCGGTGCCCACGGTAGCCTCAATGTTGAAGCCCAGCCGGTAAAACCGGCGGATCAGGGGCAGCGCTTCCTCCTTGTCCTCGTCGGAGATGGTCACGAATACAGTGCCGTAATTTTCCAGCTTCATGCCCGACGCCTGCATCGCCTTGTAAAGCGCGTGGGTCAGGTTGTTGTCGTAGCCGATGGCCTCGCCGGTGGATTTCATCTCCGGAGACAGGTAGGCATCCAGCCCCCGCAGCTTGGAGAAGGAGAAGGCCGGAGCTTTGGCATAGTACCGCTTCTGCTCGTCGGGGTACAGCATGTCGATGCCCTGCTCCTTCAGGCTCTGACCCAGCGCCACCAACGTGGCAATGTCCGCCAGAGGATAGCCCGTGGCCTTACTCAGGAACGGCACGGTACGGGAGGAACGGGGGTTGACCTCGATGATATACACATGATCCTCCGGATCGACGATGAACTGGATATTGTACAGTCCCTTGATGCCGATGGCAGGCCCCAGCTTCTTCGCGTACTGCAAAATAATGCCCTTGACCTTATTGGAAATGGAGAAGGACGGGTACACGGAGATGGAGTCGCCGGAGTGAACGCCGGTGCGCTCCACCAGCTCCATGATGCCGGGGACGAACACGTCCGTCCCGTCGCAGATGGCGTCGATCTCCACCTCTTTGCCACGGATATACTTATCCACTAGCACAGGCTTGTCCGCGTCGATCTCCACGGCGGTGTGGAGGTAATGCCGCAGATGCTCCTCGTTGGCGACGATCTGCATTGCCCGTCCGCCCAGCACGAAGCTGGGGCGCACCAGAACGGGATAGCCGATCTCCCGGGCGGCGGCGACGCCGTCCTCAATGCGGGTGACGGCCTTTCCCTTGGGCTGGGGGATGTTCAGGGAAATCAGAAGCTTTTCAAAGGCGTCCCGGTTTTCCGCCTTTTCGATGGCGGCGCAGTCGGTGCCGATGATGTTCACGCCCAAATCCGTCAGAGGCTGCGCCAGATTGATGGCCGTCTGGCCGCCCAGAGAGGCAATGACGCCCTCGGGCTTCTCCTGCTCCACCACGTTCATTACGTCTTCCACCGTCAGCGGCTCAAAGTACAGCTTGTCGGAGGTGGTGTAATCCGTGGAAACGGTTTCCGGGTTGTTGTTGATAATGATGGCCTCATAGCCCGCGTTTTTGATGGTCTGGATGGCGTGGACGGTGGAATAGTCGAATTCCACACCCTGACCAATACGGATGGGGCCGGAGCCGAGGACGATGACCTTCTTCTTGTCGGAAACGACGGACTCGTTTTCCGTCTCGTAGGTGGAGTAAAAATACGGGATATAGCTGTCGAATTCTCCCGCGCAGGAGTCGATCATCTTGTACACCGGGCGGATGTTGCTGCTCTGGCGCAGGGCAAACACCTTCCGTTCCGGGACGTTCCAGATCTGCGCCACCGCCCGGTCGGAGAAGCCCATCTTCTTTGCCTGATAATACACGCTGCTGTCCATGACCGCGCCGGAAAGCTCCCGCTCCATGGAGATGATGTTCCGAAGCTTGCGCATGAAGAAGGCGTCGATGGTACTCTTTTCTACGATTTCCTCCACGCTCACGCCCATACGCAGCAGCTGGGCAATGGCGTAGATGCGGTCGTCGGTGCCGATTCTGATATAGTCCAGCAGGTCTTCCCTGCCCCAGCTGTCGAATTTTGGCATGTGCAGGTGGTACACGCCAATCTCCAGAGAGCGGATGCCCTTGAGCAGACTCTCTTCAAAGGTGCGGCCGACGCTCATGGTTTCGCCCGTGGCCTTCATCTGAGTGCCGAGACGGTTGTTGGCGTCGGAGAATTTGTCGAAGGGAAACCGGGGCATTTTGGTGACCACATAGTCCAGCGCCGGCTCGAAGGCCGCGCAGGTGTTGGCAAGACGAATTTCATCCAGCGTCATGCCCACGCAGATCTTCGCGGAGACCCGGGCAATCGGGTAGCCGGAAGCCTTGGAGGCAAGTGCGGAGGAACGGGACACTCTGGGATTGACCTCGATGAGGTAATACTGGAAGGATTTGGGGTCCAGCGCGAACTGGACGTTGCAGCCGCCCTGAATTTTCAGCGCGCGAATCAGGCGCAGGGCGGAATCCCGGAGCATATGATACTCCTTGTTTGTCAGCGTTTGCGACGGGCAGACCACGATGGAGTCGCCGGTGTGGATGCCCACGGGGTCGAGGTTTTCCATGTTACAGATGGCAATGGCGGTGTCGTTGGCGTCCCGCATGACCTCGTATTCGATCTCTTTGAAGCCCTTGATGCTTTTCTCCACCAGAACCTGATGGACGGGCGACAGCACCAGAGCGTTTTTCATGATTTCCCGGAATTCTTCCTCGTTATCGGCAAATCCGCCGCCGGTGCCGCCCAGAGTAAAGGCGGGGCGAAGCACAACGGGATAGCCGATGGCCTCCGCAGCGGCGATGCCCTCCTCCATGGAACTGGCAATCTGAGACGGAAGCACCGGCTCGCCCAGGCGCTGGCAAAGCTCCTTGAACAGCTCCCGGTCTTCCGCCTGCTCGATGGATTCACTGGGGGTTCCCAGAAGCTGCACGTGGCACTCCTTCAGAACGCCCTTCTTTTCCAGCTGCATGGCAAGATTCAGTCCCGTCTGGCCGCCGATGCCGGGGATGATGGCGTCCGGCCGCTCAAAGCGGACGATACGGGCGATATATTCCAGCGTCAGCGGCTCCATGTAAACCTTGTCCGCGATGGCGGGGTCGGTCATGATGGTCGCGGGGTTGCTGTTGCACAGAATGACCTCATAGCCCTCTTCTTTCAGGGCGAGGCATGCCTGCGTGCCGGCATAGTCAAATTCCGCCGCCTGACCGATGACGATGGGGCCGGAGCCAATGACCAGAATTTTCTTCAAATCGGTACGTTTCGGCATGTTACTTTTCCTCCATCATGGCGATGAATTCATCGAACAGGTAGGCGCTGTCCTGGGGGCCGGGGGCGCTTTCCGGATGGTACTGGACGCTGAATATCCGGTCGGCGGCGCACTTCTGCCCCTCCACCGTACCGTCCAGCAGGTTGACATGGGTCACGGTCAGGCCGGTTCCCGCCAGAGAATCCGCCTTTACCGCGTAGGAATGGTTCTGGGAGGTGATCTCCACCTTCCCCGTCTGGAGATTTTTGACAGGGTGATTTCCGCCCCGGTGGCCGAATTTCAGCTTGTAAGTGGACGCACCGTAGGCAAGGGCGATGATCTGATGTCCAAGACAGATGCCGAAAATCGGTAGCTTGCCTCGGAGGGCGCGGACGAGGTCGATCACCGGCTTTGCGTCCTCCGGGTTGCCGGGGCCGTTGGAGATGAACAGGCCATCCGGGTGCATGGCCATCACTTCCTCGACGGTAACCGTCCACGGAACGATGGTCACTTCACACCCCCGTGCGTTCAGACTGCGGATGATGTTGTGCTTGATGCCGCAGTCAACGGCCACAACGCGGTGCTTTGGATTTGCACAGGCGGATATCCACGGGGATTTCGTACTCACCACGGAAACCTGATTGGTGGGCAGAGCGGTGGAGCGCATTTCCGCAAGGCAGGCGATGCTGGGGGTCTGCGCGTCCACGATCAGCGCCTTGCAGGTACCCTCATCCCGGATGTGGCGGGCAAGGCGGCGGGTGTCCACCCCGGCAATGCCCACAATGTCATACTGGATCATCACGTCTTCCAGTGTCCGCGCGGCGCGGAAATTGGAAGGCTCGCTGTTGAATTCCCGGACGACCAGACCGCTGATGGTGGGCCTGTCCGTCTCGTAGTCTTCGTTGCACATGCCGTAATTGCCGATCAGGGGATAGGTCATGACCACGGCCTGCGCGGTGTAGGAAGGGTCCGAGAGGATTTCCTGATAGCCCACCATGGAGGTATTGAACACCAGCTCCACCAGCGCGTCCCGTTTGGCGCCGAAGCCGTAGCCGTAAAACTCGGTGCCGTCCTCCAGAATGATTTTTCTGTCAAAGTTCCGATTCATGGCTTTTCACCGGCCTTTCTCTGGGAAAGCTTCTGCTCAAACTGGTCTTTCCGGGTGTCCTCGGGGATCGCCGTGGGATAGTCGCCGTTGAAGCAGGCGCTGCAATATTCTTCGCTGCCGCAGAGGTCACGCAGATTCCCCAGAGGCAGATAGCCCAGACTGTCCACACCGATGATCTCCCCGATTTCGGCCACGGTATGGTGGCAGGCAATCAGATGGTCCCGGGAGTCGATGTCCGTGCCATAGTAGCAGGGGTGCAGAAACGGCGGCGCGGAGATGCGCATGTGAATTTCCTTCGCTCCCGCTTCCCGCAGAAGCTGCACAATGCGCCCGGAGGTTGTGCCACGGACGATGGAATCGTCCACCATCACCACCCGCTTACCCCGGACTTCGCTTTCCACGGGGCTGAGCTTGATTTTGACCTGATCCACCCGGTGATCCTGACCGGGGGCAATGAAGGTTCTGCCGATATATTTGTTCTTGATCAGGCCGATGCCGTAAGGAATCCCCGATTCCCGGGCGTAGCCCATGGCGGCGTCCAGACCGGAATCCGGAACACCGATAACAATATCCGCGTCCACCGGGTGGGTTTTTGCCAGAATCTCCCCTGCCCTCACCCGGGCGTCGTGAACGCTGACGCCGTCAATGACGGAATCCGGTCGGGCAAAGTAGATGTATTCAAAAATGCACATCTTTTTGGGAGCGGTGCCGCAGTGGCTGGTGTCGGAGTGGATGCCGTCGCAGTCAAAGGTCAGGATTTCTCCGGGCAAAATATCCCGCTGGAATTCCGCGCCGACAGCGTGGAGAGCACAGCTCTCCGATGCGACGATATACGTCCCGTCCTTCATTTTTCCATAGCACAGCGGGCGGAATCCGTGGGGGTCGCGCACCGCAATGAGCTTGGTAGAGGACATCATGACCAGAGAAAAAGCGCCCTCCAGCCTGTCCACCGCGCGGCTGACCGCCGCCTGAATGGAGGGAGCGGTGATCCGCTCCCGTGTGATCACATAGGCGATGGTCTCCGTGTCGGAGGTAGTATGGAAAATGGCGCCGGAAAGCTCCAGCTCCCGGCGGAGCTGAAGCGCGTTGCTCAAATTGCCGTTATGGGCAAGCGCCAGCTTGCCTTTTAAGTGATTGACCTCAATGGGCTGGCAGTTTGCCAGATTGGAGCCGCCGGTGGTGCCGTAGCGGGCGTGGGCAACCGCCATTTTCCCCGTGGGGAACTGCTTCATGACGCTGCTTGTGAATACCTCACTGACCAGCCCCAGACACTTGTGGCCGTCAAAAACGCCGTCATCATTGACGACAATGCCGCAGCCCTCCTGCCCACGGTGCTGTAAGGAATACAGCCCATAGTAGGCAAGGCTCGCTACATCCTCCTGACGCTGGCTGTAAACGCCGAACACGCCGCATTCTTCGTGGATACTCATGGTTATTCCCCCAAGCTGGCCTTGATAAAGCCCAGAAACAGCGGGTGGGGCTTGTTGGGACGGCTCTTGAATTCCGGATGGTACTGCACGCCCACATGGAAGGGACGGTCGGTCAGCTCCACGGTCTCCACCAGACGACCATCCGGGGAGGTGCCGCTTAAGGTAAGTCCGGCATTTTGCAGGACGTCCCGGAAATCGTTGTTGAATTCGTAGCGGTGGCGGTGACGCTCGTGGATAAGACCCGCGCCGTAGCACCGCGCCATGGTCGTATCCGGGGTGATGACGCAGGGGTAAGCGCCAAGGCGCAGCGTGCCGCCCTTGTCCACCTCGTCGCTCTGTCCGGGCATGAAGTCGATGACCTTATGCTCGCTCACCGGGTCAAATTCGCCGGAATTGGCGTCCGCCAGACCGGCAACATTCCGGGCGTACTCAATGACGGCGATCTGCATACCAAGGCAGATGCCGAAATAAGGCACCTTCTTTTCCCGGGCGTACTTCGCCGCAAGGATCATGCCCTCAATGCCCCGGCCGCCGAAGCCGCCGGGAACGATGATGCCGTCCAGATGGGACAGCCGCTCGTTGACGGTATCCTCCGTCAGCGTTTCCGAATCGATCCACTGGATGTCCACCACGGCGTCCAGCGCGTAGCCCGCATGGCGCAGAGCTTCCGCCACGGAGAGATAGGCGTCGTGAAGCTGGACGTACTTGCCCACGAGGCCGATGGTGACGTGCTTGCTGCTGTTTCTGATCCGCTCCACCATGTGAATCCATTCCGTCAGTTCAGGCTTGGGCGTTTCCAGACCCAGTTCCCGGCAGACAATGCCGGACAGATTGGACTTTTCCAGCATCAGCGGGGCTTCGTACAGCACGGGCAGGGTGATATTCTCAATGACGCAGTCCGGCTTGACGTTGCAGAACATACTGATCTTCTGGAAAATGGAGGATTCCAGCGGCTCATCGCAGCGCAGAACGATGATATCCGGCTTGACGCCCATGCCCTGCAATTCCTTGACAGAGTGCTGGGTGGGCTTGGACTTATGCTCGTCGGAGCCACGGAGGAACGGCACCAGCGTCACGTGGATGAACAGGCTGTTCTCCTTCCCTACCTCCAGCGCGATCTGGCGCACCGCCTCCAGGAAGGGCTGGGACTCGATATCGCCGATGGTGCCGCCGATTTCGGTGATGACCACATCCGCGTCGGTCTTCCGGCCGACGCTGTAGACGAACTCTTTGATCTCATTGGTCACGTGGGGAATAACCTGAACCGTGGAACCCAGATACTCGCCCCGGCGTTCCTTGTTCAGCACGTTCCAGTACACCTTTCCGGTGGTCAGGTTGGAGAACTTGTTCAGGTCTTCGTCGATGAAGCGCTCGTAGTGACCCAAGTCCAGATCGGTCTCCGCGCCGTCCTCGGTGACGTAGACCTCGCCGTGCTGGTAGGGGCTCATGGTGCCGGGGTCAACGTTGATGTAGGGGTCCAGCTTCTGGGCGGCGACCTTCAGTCCCCGCGCCTTGAGAAGACGGCCAAGAGACGCCGCGGTGATGCCCTTGCCCAGACCGGAAACCACGCCGCCGGTCACAAAGATGTATTTCGTCATTGGTGATCTCTCCTTTACTCTACTGTAACGGATTTTGCCAGATTTTTCGGTTTGTCGATATCACAGCCGTTTTCCTTGGCCACGTAATAGGCCAGCAGCTGTAACGGGACGATTTCGGCCACCGCGCACAGCAGCGGGTCGATTTTCGGCACAAAGATCATGTCGTCGGCCAGAGAAACGATCTTCCCGTTCCCCTTGAAGGCCACCGCGAGCACCTCCGCGCCCCGCGCCTTGACCTCCACGATGTTGCTCATGGTCTTCTCCATGACCGCGTCGTTGCAGCACAGGGCGATCACCGGCTGCCCCTCGTAAATCAAGGCGATGGTGCCGTGTTTCAACTCGCCCGCCGCGTAGGATTCCGCGTGGATGTAGGAGATCTCCTTCATCTTCAGCGCCCCCTCCAGAGCGACGGCGTAGTCGGTGTTTCTTCCGATGAAGAACATGGAGGGGCTGCCGTGGTATTTCTTTGCCAGAGCAGGAATGGCAGGGTTCATGTCCAGCGCCGTCTGCATCTGCTTGGGCAGGGAGCGCAGCGCCGTGAGCAGCCGCTTGTACTCCTTCCCCTCGACAGTCCCCAGAGATTTGGCCGCGTACAGGGCAAACAGGTACAGCACCGTCAGCTGGGTGGTGTAGCCCTTGGTGGTGGCCACGGCAATCTCCGGGCCTGCCCATGTGTACAGGGTGTAGTCGGCGATTTTCGCAATGGTACTGCCCACCACGTTCACGATGGCAAGCGCCTTCGCACCCCGGCGCTGGCATTCCTTCATGGCGGCAATGGTATCCGCCGTCTCGCCGGACTGGGACAGGACGATGAGCAGCGTATGCCCGTCAATCAGGGGGTCTGCATAGCGAAGCTCACTTGCCAGCTCCGTAGTCACGGGGATACGGCACAGCTTCTCGATGGTATATTTCCCCGCGCACCCGGCATAATAGGCCGAGCCGCAGGCCGTAATGACGATTTTATGGATTTGGGAAAGATCGATGTTCAGGTCGTCCAGAACGATCTCCCCATTCCGGATTCTGGGTGTGATGGTCGCTTCCACCGCCCGGGGCTGCTCCATGATCTCCTTGAGCATGAAGTGGTCGTAGCCGCCCTTTTCCGCCGCCTGGATGTCCCATGTGATGCGGCTGGCCTTCTTGGTGATGGGGTGGCCTGAGCAATCGTAGACCTGAATGGAGTCGGGCGTCAGCTCCGCAAGCTCGCCGTCCTCCAGATAGATGACGTTCCGGGTGTGCGCCACCAGCGCGGTGACGTCGGAGGCAAAGAAATTCTCTCCGATGCCCACGCCGAGAATCAAAGGGCTTGCCTCCCGGACGGCGAGAACCGTATCCGGCGCGTCCGTGCAGACAATTCCCAGAGCGTAGGAGCCAACCAGCCGGGAAGAAGCCTTCATGACGGCTTTCCGGAAATCGCCGGCATAGTACATTTCAATCAGATGGACGATGACCTCGGTGTCCGTCTCGCTCTCGAAACGATAACCCTTCCGGAGCAGTTCTTCCCGAAGCTCCATGTAGTTTTCGATAATGCCGTTGTGAACGACGGCAAATTTTCCGTCGTTGCTGGCATGGGGATGGGCGTTTATGTCGTTGGGCGCGCCGTGCGTCGCCCAGCGGGTGTGGCCGATTCCGGTGGTACCGGGAACCAGCCGCCCGTCGTCCGTCTTTTCCCGGAGGTTCTGAATGCGTCCCGTGACCTTGCTGATGGCGATTCGGTTCCCCTGCACCACAGCAATTCCGGCGGAATCATAGCCCCGGTATTCCAGCTTTGAAAGTCCGTCAAGCAGTACCGGCGCGGCGTTCTGCGTGCCTGTAAATCCTACGATCCCACACATAAGAAACCTCCTTTGTTTGTGCTGTTGCAGCTTAGCCTAATACGTACTCAGAAATCATGCGGCCGATTTTTCCGATATCCACGCCGCCCTTGAACTCAAACTTTGCGGTAAAGGTATTGGAGAACATGATAAACAGCTCGGAATCCGAAATCAGCTCCCCAAAGCCGGGGGTCTGGATGGAAAAATACTGAATTTTGGAATAGGGCATGGTGCTGAAGGATTTCCGCTTTCCGGTAATTCCCTGCACGTCCACCGCAATGATGCGCTTGTTTGTGAAAAGCAACTGGTCGCGGACGGTCTGAAATGCCATGACTACTTCCTCGCCGCCGATGAGAATTCCGTTTACCTCGCCTCTGACGGCGTCAACGCTGATGGGTTTCAGATTCCATACGGAATCCTGATTGAAATTAACTGCCATAGTCGTTTTCTCCTTCCTGAATTGGGGAGGGGTTACTCCCATTCCACCGTTGCTGGGGGCTTACTTGTGATGTCATACACAATGCGGTTGATATGGGGCACTTCGTTGACAATTCGTACCGAGGCGCGGTCAAGCACCTCATAGGGAATCCGCGTCCACTCCGCCGTCATGAAGTCGCTGGTCGTGACGCTGCGAAGGGCAAGGACGTTTTCATAGGTGCGGCCGTCGCCCATGACGCCGACGCTTCTGGCGTTGGTGAGAACCGCAAAATACTGGCTGCAAATGTCTCCCAGGTCGGCCTTGGCAATTTCCTCCCGGAAGATGAAGTCCGCCTCCCGGAGAATGTCCAGCTTTTCTTTCGTCACGTCGCCAAGGATACGAATGGCAAGGCCGGGGCCCGGGAAGGGCTGACGGTGGACAAGATAATCAGGAAGCCCCAATTCTTTGCCCAGCAGCCGGATTTCGTCCTTGAAAAGATGATCCAGCGGCTCCAGAACGGCCTTGAACTGCTCAATGACCTCTCTGGGCAGGAGCTTGTTGTGGTGGCTCTTGATGACGTCGGCATCCCCCGCTCCGGACTCGATGACGTCGGGATAGATGGTGCCCTGAGCGAAAAAATCCTCTTTGGTGATGCCGAATTTCACGGCTTCATCCAGAAATACATATCCGAACTCCGCGCCAATGATCTGACGCTTGCGCTGGGGGTCTTCCACGCCCTTGAGCTTGTCCAGGAAGCGCTTCTCCGCGTCCACCCGGACAAAGTGGATGTTCCACTTGGCAAAGGCGGCTTCTACCTCGTCGCCCTCATTTTTGCGCATACAGCCGTGATCGACAAAGACGGCGGTCAGACGATCCCCTACCGCTTCGGCCAGCAGCGCCGCCAGAACGGAGGAATCCACGCCGCCGGACAGCGCCAGCAGCACGCGGCCCTTGGGGCCGATGGTGTCCCGGAGCTGTGCCACGGTATTTTTGCAGAAATCCCCCATCGTCCAAGTGCCCTTGGCGCCGCAGATTTCGTAGAGGAAGTTGCGCAGCATCTGGCTGCCGAACTGGGTGTGATTCACCTCCGGGTGGAACTGAACACCGTAGAAGCCCCGGCTCTCGTCGGCAATGGCGGCATTGGGGCAGGCGTCGGTATGGGCGACCAGCGAAAAGCCCTCCGGCACCCTCGCCATGTAATCGCCGTGGCTCATCCACGAAATGGCCTGTTCGGGGATGCCCTTGAACAGCTTGCAGCCGGTATCGTAATAGGTGACGGTCTTGCCGTACTCCCGGGCGGTATCCTCCTGCGCGGCCGTGACCTGACCGCCCAGCGTATGCGCCATCAGCTGGCAGCCGTAGCAAATGCCCAGGATGGGAACGCCCAGCCGGAACACCTCCGGGTCAACGTGGGGAGATTCCTCCAGATACACGCTGTTGGGGCCGCCGGTGAAAATAATGCCCATGGGCGCAAAGGCGCGAATCTCGTCCAGAGTCGTGGTGTAGGGCTTGATCTCGCAGTAGACGTTCTGCTCCCGCACCCGCCGGGCGATCAGCTGATTGTACTGTCCGCCAAAGTCCAGAATCAGGATTTTTTCTTGCATACAGTGCTCTCTCCTTCCCTGCCCGCCGGTTAAATGTTGATCTCCGCCTGTTCGCGGTCAATACCGGCGATCAGAGGGGCTACCTTTTTCACATAGCTTTCCACTTGCTCCGCGCACCGGCCGGTGTACAGCATGGGGTCGAGAACGGCTTCCATCTCCTGCTTCGTCATGCCGAATTCCGGATGGTCGGCCAGATCGGCCAGAAGATCCCAGCGTTCGCCGTTTTTCATCTTGGCCGTGGCGTCCATGGAGCAGGTGCGGATGATCTCATGGAGCTGCTGACGGTCGCCGCCGTTCTTGACGCCCTCCATCATCAGATTTTCCGTGGCAATGAAGGGCAGATACTCCCGCACGGTCTTCTCTACGATCTTTTCGTTCACGTGCAGGCCGTCGGTGACGTTCTGTGCCAGCCTGAGAATGGCGTCGGCGCAGAGGAAGCCCTCCGGCATGGAGATGCGCCGGTTAGCGGAATCGTCCAACGTGCGTTCCAGCCACTGGGTGGAAGCGGTCATGGGAGCGTTCAGCGCGTCCGCCATCAGGTAGCGGGACAGGGAGCAGATGCGCTCGGAGCGCATGGGGTTGCGCTTATAGGCCATGGCGGAGGAACCGATCTGGCTCTTTTCAAAGGGTTCTTCCACCTGACGGTCGTGCTGCAAAAGTCGAATGTCGTTTGCCATGCGGTAGCAGCTCTGGGCGATGGAAGACAGGCAGTTCAGGATGCGGCTGTCCAGCTTCCGGGGATAGGTCTGGCCGCAGACGTCGAAGCACTGACTAAAGCCAAAGTCCGCGCTGATGCAGCGGTTCATCTCGTCGATTTTTGCCGTATCCCCGTCAAACAGCTCCAGGAAGCTGGCTTCCGTGCCGGTGGTTCCCCGGCAGCCCAGAAATTTCATGGTTTCCACGACAAAATCCAGCTCGACCAGATCGCTGACCAGATCCTGCATCCACAGCGTCGCCCGCTTGCCAACTGTGACCAGCTGGGCAGGCTGATAATGGGTGTAGCCCAGAGTGGGGGTCGCCTTGTACGTTTCCGCAAAACGGGAAAGGTTGGCGATGACCTTCAGCAGCTCTCCCCGGAGGTATTTCAGGCCGTCCCGGTAGAGAACGATGTCGGCGTTATCGGTGATATAGCAGCTGGTGGCGCCCAGATGGATGATACCGGCGGCGGAGGGCGCGGCCTTGCCGTAGGTATACACGTGGGCCATCACGTCGTGGCGAACTTCCTTTTCCCGGGCAGCGGCACAGGCAAAGTCGATGTCCGTGATGTGGGCTTCCAGCTCCTCGATCTGTTTCTCGGTGATAGGCAGCCCCAGAGAATGCTCGGCCTTGGCAAGAGAAATCCAGAGCTTCCGCCAGGTCTCAATCCGCTTCTGCTGGGAAAACAGGTGCAGCATATAGTCGGAGGCATACCGGGAGCTTAAGGGGGATTCGTATTGATCCGTCATAGTCTGCCCCCCCTGCTCAGCGAATGATGATGCTGTCCCGCTCCGGGCCTACGGAAACGTAGCCGATGCGGCAGCCGATCTTTTCTTCCACGTACTGCACGTAGTTCCGCGCCGCTTCCGGGAGATCTTCCCACTTGCGCACGCCGGAAATGTCACACTTCCAGCCCTCCATGTATTCCATCACGGGCTTGGCGCTGCTTTGCAGCGTGGGGAACGGGAATTCGTCGATCACTTCCCCGTTCAGCTCGTAGTGGGCGCAGACGGGGATCTTGTCCAGATAGCTCAGCACGTCCAGCTTGGTCAGGGCGATGTTGGTCGCGGCCTGCACCTGAACGCCGTAGCGGGTGGCTACCAAATCGATGGGGCCGACCCGGCGGGGACGGCCGGTCTTCGCGCCGTACTCGAAGCCCGCCTTCCGGAGGGCGTCCGCTTCGGCACCGAACATCTCACAGACGAAGGGGCCTTCGCCCACGCAGGTGGAGTAGGCTTTCACAACGCCGATGACCTCGTCGATCTTGGCGGTGGGCAGACCGGAACCCACAGGAGCGTAGGCGGCAATGGCATTGGAAGAGGTGGTGTAGGGGTAGATGCCGTAGTCCAGATCCCGCAGCGCGCCCAGCTGGGCTTCAAACAGGATCTTCTTCCCTTCCACCTGCGCCTTGCGCAGGTATACGCCGGTGTCGCAGATGAAGGGCTTGATCTTCTCACAGTAATTGTCCATCCACGCTTTCAGCTCGTCCATGGTGACAGGCTCAGCGCCGTAAACGCCGGTAAGCGTCAGATTCTTCCACTCCAGCAAATCCTGCAAATGCTCATAAAGATGCTTGGAATGCAGGAGTTCTCCCGCCATAATGGTCTTTTTCTGGTATTTATCGGAGTAAAAAGGCGCAATGCCCTGCTTGGTGGAGCCGTACTTTTTATCCTTCAGCCGGGCTTCCTCCAGACCGTCCTGAAGACGGTGCCAGGGCAGCAGCAGAGACGCCCGGTCGCTGATTTTCAGATTGTCCGGAGTGATGGGTACACCTTTTTGGGCAACATCCTGCATTTCCTGCCACAGGTTTTCCGGGTCAACGGCGACGCCGTTCCCGAGGATATTCACGACACCCTCCCGGAAAATGCCGGAGGGCAGCAGGTGCAGGGCAAATTTGCCGTGCTCATTGATAACGGTATGGCCGGCATTGCCGCCGCCCTGATAGCGGATAACGATGTCATAGTTTTCGGTCAGCAGATCGACCATGCGTCCCTTGCCCTCGTCACCCCAGTTGATGCCGACGATTACAGTATTAGCCATTTGGATTTCCTCCGATTCTAAAGTTGTAAGGATCGATGACAGCACGTTTACAGGGCGGAGGAATCCCTCCGTCCTGTAAAACTGCACTTATTTCAGATGTTCTTCCAGACGCTTCATGATCTCGGCGTAGGCTTCTTCCACACCGCCCATGTCGCGGCGGAAACGATCCTTATCCAGCTTCTCGTGGGTCTTGCTGTCCCACAGGCGGCTGGTGTCGGGGCTGATCTCGTCAGCCAGAACGATTGTGCCGTCGGACAGGCGGCCGAATTCCAGCTTAAAATCCACCAAAGTCACGCCGCAGGTCAGCCAGAAGGCTTTCAGCGCGTCGTTGATCCGGAAGGAGTAGTCTTCAATGGTCTTGATCTCTTCGGGGGTCGCCAGCTTCAGAGCGAGGGCATGATAGGTGTTGAGCAGCGGGTCGCCCAGCTCGTCGTTTTTATAGGAGAATTCAATGGTGGGCTGCTCGAACACAACGCCTTCCTCCACGCCGTAGTGCTTGGAGAAGGAACCGGCAGCGATGTTGCGGACGATGACTTCCAGCGGAACGATGGAGACCTTCTTTACCAGCGTTTCCCGCTCGGACAGCTCCTTGACAAAGTGGGTGGGAATGCCCTGCTTTTCAAGATAAGCCATCAGGCGGTTGCTCATCTGGTTGTTGATGACGCCCTTGCCTGCGATGGTGCCCTTTTTCAGCCCGTTGAAGGCGGTGGCGTCGTCCTTGTAATCCACGATCAGGAGTTCGGGATCGTCGGTGGCGAAAACCTTTTTGGCCTTGCCCTCATACAGCTGCTGCAATTTTTCCATTTGTGTTTACCTCCATATGTGTATTCATTGTCGGTTTCAGGAAACGGCGGCAGCCCACTGCGGCCCCCATCTCACACTCTTTAGAATACCACAATATGTGGCGGAACGCAATCATCATTTCCACGATATGTGCCGCTTTTGCGGGGCGAAAATTGGAACTTTTGTCTGCCCGTGCAGCCGCGGAAACCCGGTTATTTCCCGCTGTCGCCGTAGTTGGCAAGGACGCGGGCGGAGGGGTCGTTCACATTGCAGCCCTCCCAGGATTTGTTGGGCATCCAGAAGTCCACGATCATCTGGCTCTGCCCCGGATAGTATTTCTCAAAAATCTCCCGGTAAAGCAGGGACTCTTTGGTAAACGGCTGGGCATGGGTATACTTTGCCCGTTTTTCCTCAAATTCTTCCTGCGTATAGACGGTTTCGGCATATTCCTTGAGATAGTCCACCATGGAGTGACCCACGGCGTCGGAGAAAGCCGCCTTTTCCCGCCAGAGAATGTCGTGAGGCAGGTAATTGCCCTTTTCAAAGGCGTGACGCAGCAGATACTTGCCCTTTCCGTATTTGTTCAGCTTCATCTCCGGGTCAATGGCCATGACGTATTTGACAAAGTCCAGATCACCGAAGGGCACCCGCGCTTCCAGAGAGTTGACGCTGATGCACCGGTCTGCCCGGAGCACGTCGTACATGTGCAGCTCCCGGATGCGCTTCTGGGCTTCCTCCTGAAACGCCTTGGCGGATGGGGCAAAGTCGGTGTACTTGTAGCCGAACAGCTCGTCGGAGATCTCGCCGGTGAGCAGAACCCGGATGTCAGTCGTCTCATGGATGGCCTTGCACACCAGATACATGCCGATGCTGGCACGGATGGTGGTGATGTCGAAGGTTCCCAGCAGCTCCACCACCGGTTCCAGCGCGGCAAGAACGTCCTCTTTGGAGATGATGACCTCGGTATGGTCACTGTGGATGTAGTCCGCGACCTGTTTCGCGTATTTCAGGTCAATGGCGTCCTCACTCATGCCAATGGCAAAGGTGCGGATGGGCTTTTCGCTTTCCCGGGCGGCGATGGCGCACACCAGAGAAGAATCCAGTCCGCCGCTGAGCAGGAAGCCGACCTTGGCGTCGGCCACCAGACGCTTTTTCACACCGGCCACCAGCTTGTCGTGGATGTTGGCGCAGACCGTTTCCAAGTCATCGGGAAGCACATGGTCTACCGCTGCGATGTCGCAGTAGCAGACGAATTTCCCGTCGCAGTAATAATGTCCCGGAGGAAACGGCAGGATTTTGTCGGTCAGCCCCACCAGATTTTTCGGTTCGCTGGCAAACAGGATCGTGCCGTTTCCGTCGTAGCCGTAATACAGCGGGCGAATGCCGATAGGGTCGCGGGCGGCGATAAACTTTTTCTGCTTTCCGTCATAGAGAATGCAGGCAAACTCCGCATCCAGCTTGGCAAACATGCCGACGCCATACTTTTCGTACATGGGCAGCAGCACTTCGCAGTCGGACTCGCTGGTAAAGGTGTAGTCCTTGGACAATTCCTTTTTAAGCTTTTCAAAGCCGTAAACCTCGCCGTTGCAGACCACCCAGCTGCCGTTCAGACCGAAGGGCTGCATTCCTTCCGGGTGAAGCCCCATGATGGAGAGTCTGTGAAAGCCGAGTATCCCCTGCCCCACGTCGATGACGCGGGAATCGTCAGGGCCCCGGGAAACCGTTCTGGCGAAGCCTGCCTGAAACGCGGTCAGATCGGCGGGCCTGCCGCAATACCCAATGATGGAACACATAGGAATTCCTCCTCAAATAGCCCGCGGGAGAGCCTTGCGGCTCTCCCTTGGGTTCTCTTTTTATTCAACGTCCTGAAGCGCGTCGTAGCCTTCCTCCCCGGTGCGAACCTTGACGACATTTTCAACATCGTAGACGAAGATCTTGCCGTCGCCGATATGTCCGGTATACAGCACCTTCTTGGCGGTCTCGATCACGGTGCGGACAGGCACCTTGCTGACCACAATTTCCACCTGCACCTTGGGCAGCAGATTCGTCTCTACCGGCACGCCGCGGTAATACTCAGGCTTTCCCTTCTGGATGCCGCAGCCCAGAACATGGGATACGGTCATGCCGGTGATGCCAATGGAGATCATGGCGTTCTTCAGGTTTTCAAGGCGGGATTCCTTGCAGATGATCTCCACCTTGGTAAACTTGGGCGCGCCCTCCTCCCGGAAGTCAGGAACCTTCTTCACGGGAACCGCCTCGGCAGCGGGAACATCGCCGGAAACGACCACGGGAGCCTCATCCGCCGTAGCGGTGTCAGGCAGCATGGCGAAACCAGCATAAGCGGTGGGAAGGCCATGCTCACAGACATCCAGACCGGCGATCTCCTCGTCGGCGCTGACCCGCAGCCCGATGGTCTTTTTGATAATTGTGAAAACAACGGTAATGATCACTGCCACATAGGCCATTACGGAGACGACACCAAGGCACTGAATCCCCAGGAAATGGAATCCGCCGCCGTAGAAAAGTCCCTTCTCCGTAGAAACGCCCGTGGCAAACAGGCCGGTAAGGATGGTGCCCAGCGCACCGCACACACCGTGTACGGAGACAGCGCCAACCGGATCGTCGATTTTGGCAATCTTATCAAAGAATTCGACGGAAAGGACAATGACGATGCCGAATACCGCACCCATGATGGCAGCGCCAAGGGGAGAAACCGCGTCACATCCGGCAGTGATGCCCACAAGACCGGCCAGAGCCGCGTTATAGGTCATGGACACGTCGGGTTTCCCGTAGCGAACCCAGGTGAACACAAGGGTCACGCAGCAGGCAACCGCCGCAGCCAGATTGGTATTGAAGAAAATCATACCGGCGCTGATCAGCGCGTCGTCGGAATCCATGGCTACCGTGGAGCAGCCGTTGAAGCCGAACCAGCAGAACCAAAGGATGAACACGCCCAGCGCAGCTGCCGTAATATTATGTCCCAGAATGGCTTTCGGCTTGCCTTCCTTGTCGTACTTACCGATACGGGGGCCGAGCATGGACGCGCCGATGCAGGCGCAGATGCCGCCAACCATATGTACGGCCGTGGAACCGGCAAAATCATGGAAGCCCAGCTGACTCAGCCAGCCGCCGCCCCAGATCCAGTGCCCGGAGATGGGGTAGATAAACAGAGAAATACAGGCAGAATAAATGCAGTACGCGCTGAACTTGGTACGCTCTGCCATAGAGCCGGAAACGATGGTGGCAGAGGTCGCGCAGAATACGGTCTGGAAAATGGCAAACGCCCACAGAGGAACGCCGACCGGGGTAATAAAGCTGTAATCCTTGGTGATGCCGGGATCCAGCCAGCCCACGACCGCGCTTCCCGCGCCGAACATAATGCCGAAGCCGAACAGCCAGAAGCATGGCGTGCCAATGCAGAAGTCCATCAGATTCTTCATCAGGATGTTGCCGGTGTTCTTCGCCCGCGTGAAGCCGGCCTCGCACAGGGAAAAGCCAGCCTGCATGAAGAAGACCATTGCAGCGCCCAACAGTACCCAAATGGTGTTTACGGAACTCAGTGTCATAGTGGTTACCTCCTCATTCTCTCTATTCAGTTAACGTTTCATCTCCTGTTCCCCGCTGCCCGCCCGGAGGGGGTGGTCAGTCCCCTCCTCTGCCGCCGTGATCGGCATGGGCAGCCGTGAAAAAAAGATTTACTTCACGCCAAACAGCAGTTCGCCGTAGGTGGGGAACGGCCAGTAATCGGAAGAAGTCTGGGTCTCCGCCTCGTCCGCCACAGCCCGGAGGGCTGCCATCTTGCCGAGAATGGTGTCCCGGATGGCGAAGGACTCTTCCTTCACATTCTCCGCGTTCTTCAGCTCGAGAACGGCGGATTCCAGCTCGTCGGTCTTCTCGGCGATCTGGTCGGTCAGGCCGGACAGCTTGGTGACAAGGCCGGTCTCATAAGCACAGGCCAGATTGGGCGCGACGGCTTTCTTCGCAGCCACGGAAGCGGCCAGCTCGGCGGCATAGCCTTCCACTGCGGGGAGGATCTGCTTTCTCGCCATGTCCACCATGGTGTTGGCCTCGATGATGACGGCCTTGCAGTAGTTCTCCAGCATGATGTCGCACCGCGCCTGAATCTCGGATACGGAGTAGATCTTGTGGGCGGTGAGCATATCCACGTTCTTCTTGTCCAGCAGATGGGGCATGCAGTCGGGGGTCGTGGGATAGTTGCACAGGCCGCGAACCTCGGTGGCTTCCTTGATCCATGTGGCATCGTAGCCGTTGCCGTTGAAGATGATGCGCTTGTGATCCTTGATGGTCTTCTTGATCATGTCATGCAGGGCGGTCTCAAAGTCCTCCGCGCCTTCCAGACGGTCGGCGTAAATTTTCAGGGACTCGGCCACGGCGGCGTTGAGCATGATGTTGGCGCAGGCGATGGAATTGGAGGAACCCAGCATACGGAACTCAAACTTGTTGCCGGTAAAGGCGAAGGGCGAAGTACGGTTCCGGTCGGTGGTGTCTCTGGGGAAGCGGGGCAGAACGTCCACGCCAAGCTTCATGGTGGTCTTCTTTGTGCCGCTGTAAGGGGCGTCGTTCTCAATGGCGTCCAGAATGCCCATCAGCTCGTCGCCAAGGAAGATGGAGACCACGGCGGGAGGCGCTTCGTTGGCGCCCAGACGGTGGTCGTTACCGGCGGTAGCTACGCTCAGGCGGAGCAGATCCTGATAATCGTCCACGGCCTTGATGACCGCACACAGGAACAGAAGGAACTGGGCGTTTTCATAGGGGGTTTCGCCGGGGGACAGCAGGTTCACGCCGGTATCGGTGGCCATGGACCAGTTGTTGTGCTTGCCGGAGCCGTTGACACCGGCGAAGGGCTTCTCATGCAGCAGGCACACCAGACCGTGCTTTGCCGCGACCTTCTGCATGATCTCCATGGTCAGCTGGTTGTGGTCGGTGGCGATGTTGGTGGTGGTGTAAATGGGCGCCAGCTCGTGCTGAGCGGGGGCGACCTCATTATGTTCGGTCTTGGCAAGGATACCCAGCTTCCACAGTTCCTCGTTCAGGTCTTCCATGTAAGCAGCAACGCGGGGCTTGATGACGCCGAAGTAGTGGTCATCCATCTCCTGCCCCTTGGGGGATTTGGCACCGAACAGGGTTCTGCCGGTGAAGATCAGGTCTTTGCGCTGCTCGTACATTTCCTTATCCACAAGGAAATATTCCTGCTCGGGGCCGACGTTGGTGCGGACACACTTGACGTCGGTATTGCCGAAGAGCTTCAGGATACGCATGGCCTGACGGTTCAGGGCTTCCATGGAGCGCAGCAGCGGGGTCTTCTTATCCAGCGCCTCGCCGCCGTAGGAGCAGAACGCCGTGGGGATGCAAAGAGTCTTGCCCTTGATGAATGCGTAGGAGGTGGGGTCCCATGCGGTGTAGCCCCGGGCCTCAAAGGTGGCGCGCAGGCCGCCGGAGGGGAAAGAGCTGGCGTCAGGCTCGCCCTTAATCAGCTCCTTGCCGGAGAAATCCATGATCACGCCGCCGTCGGGAGCGGGAGAAATGAAGCTGTCGTGCTTTTCGGCGGTGATGCCGGTCAGCGGCTGGAACCAGTGGGTATAGTGGGTCGCGCCATGGGCGACAGCCCAGTCCTTCATGGCAGCGGCCACCGCGTTGGCGACGGAAGCGTCCAGCTTCGCACCCTCGTCGATGGTTCTGCGCAGCGACGCATACACGTCGGCGGAAAGATTGGCTTTCATCACCCGGTCATCAAATACCATACAGCCGAAATAGTCAGAAACAGTACTCATAGCAAACGCTCCTTTTCAAATTTAGGAACCTCTGAATAAATCGTCTGCGGCTGTTGGCGGATCTTTTCCGCCCACAGTCCTTGCTGATTTAATCAGAGCTTCCTTATTGGCGTTCCGGGAATGTCCCGCCCGAACCGCCGAAAATAAAAAAAGACGGCAAGGACGCGCTGAGCATACACTCGGAGACGTCCTTGCCTTCACAGTGGGCATTCTACACCATCTTTCCCCATTTGTCAACACCCTGCACAAAAAAAGTTTTTTGTCTTTGGACAGATTGACAAGGCGCGATAAATTGAATATAATAATTTCGGAGGCATAGGCTTTCCGGGAAGTTTTGGCTTTTCCGGGAGAATCCCGTTGCTTTTCCTTTTAATCTGACTTCATTTGTTTGAATTTTACCGCGTATCGGGCAGGAAGGTTGGTTGCTGTATGAAATATACGCCTCAGGAGGTCATACAATTCATTCAGGAGGAGGACGTGAAGTTCATCCGCCTTGCGTTCTGCGACTGCTTCGGCAGACCCAAGAATATCTCCATCATGCCCCACGAGCTGGAACGCGCCTTCAAGTACGGCATTGCCATCGACGCTTCCGCCATCGCGGGCTTCGGCGACGAGGTGAATTCCGACCTGTTTCTCCATCCCGACGCTTCCACCATTGCCCTGCTGCCATGGCGGCCGGAGCACGGGAGCGTGGTGCGGATGTTCTGCTCCATCACCCATCCGGACGGCACGCCCTTTGCCCACGATACCCGGGGCATTCTCAAGCAGGCCGTTGCCGACGCCGCGAAGGCGGGCTATGCCTTCTCCTTCGGCTCCGAGCTGGAATTCTACCTGTTCCGGCTGGACGAAAACGGCGAGGTCACGGACGTTCCTTACGATCAGGCCACCTATATGGATGTCGCGCCGGAGGACAGATGTGAAAATGTCCGCCGGGAGATCTGCCTGACGCTGGAGCGGATGGGCATTCAGCCGGAATCCTCCCACCACGAGGAAGGCCCCGGCCAGAACGAGGTGGATTTCCGCTATTCCGATCCCCTGTCCGCCGCGGACAACGCCGTTACCTTCCTCACCGTCGTCAAAACCATCGCCGCCCGGAACGGGCTGTACGCGGACTTTTCCCCCAGACCTCTGGAGGGACGCCCCGGCAGCGGATTTCACATCAATATGTCCGTTCAGGGCGGTGCGGAAGCGCTCATGCACCGGGCAATGGGCGGGATTCTGGACAAGATCACGGACATGACCCTATTCCTCAACCCCACCGAGCAGTCCTACAGCCGCTTGGGCGCACACAAAGCGCCGAAGTACATTTCGTGGTCGAGCAACAACCGCTCCCAGCTCATTCGCGTTCCCGCCGCCTCCGGCGAGTACCGGCGCTTCGAGCTGCGAAGCCCCGACTGCACCGCCAATCCATATCTTGCCTTTGCGCTGCTCATCTGGGCGGGACTTTCCGGAATCGAGAACGACATTGCTCTCCCGGAAGCCTGCAACGTCAATCTCCACACGGCGGATTCCCGAAATGTGACCCTTGCAACCCTTCCCAAGTCGCTGTCCGACGCGGAAAAGTGCGCCGCCGACAGCAATTTCATTGCCCAGCACCTTCCCCAGTCCCTGATTGAGTTCTTTACCAAGTGATAAACTCCGCAAAACTCTGAAAGGAGGGAGCATTACCATGGTTTTCAGCGACCAGACGTACAGCGTTCTGGTGGTGTCCGCCGCGCAGAAATTCAACGAAGCCTTCGCCGCGATGCTCCCCGGTTCGGAGTATTATCCGGTTCGTTTCGTGGGCAACATTGCGGCGGCGCGGCGGGAGATGGTGAACAAGACCTACGATCTTGTCATCATCAACGCCCCCCTGCCCGACGACTTCGGCACCCGCTTCGCCATCGACGCCTGCAACCAGTCCGGCACCGTGGCGCTGCTGCTGGCAAAGTCGGATGTTTACGATGAGATGGAAGCCAAACTCACCTGTCAGGGCGTGTTCACGCTGGCAAAGCCCACGTCCGCTCTGCTGCTGAACCAAAGCCTGAAATGGCTCGTTTCCGCCCGGGAACGGTTACGGCGCATGGAGGAAAAGGCCACCTCCGTGGAAGAAAAAATGGAAGAAATCCGTCTGGTGAACCGGGCAAAATGGCTGCTCATCGAGCAGCTGAAAATGACCGAGGCCGAAGCCCACCGCCACATCGAAAAGCAGGCCATGGATCGCTGCACGACCAGACGGGAGATCGCCTTGAGAATCATCAAGACCTACGCATGATTGCCCCCCAATATCTACATATGAAAACGCTGCAAGGGAAAAATCCTTTGCAGCGTTTCTGTTTATTGCATCATTTCCAGGAATTCGTCTTCTGTGAGGATGGGAATTCCCAGCTCTCTTGCCTTACGCTCCTTGGAACCGGCGTTTTCGCCTACCACCACGAAACTGGTCTTTTTCGACACGGAGCCGGACGCCTTGCCGCCCAGCAGCTCGATTTTCTCCGTGGCTTCTTCCCGGGTGAATTTGCTCAGCGCACCGGTAAGCACGAAGGTTTTCCCGGCGAAACGGGCGTCGGTTATCACCCGTTTGCTTTCAAAATTGACTCCTGCCTGCCGCAGACGCTCTACCATATGCGCGGACTGCTCCTGTCGGAACCACTGATAGATATTCTCGGCGGTGACAGCGCCCACGTCGGGAACCTCCGTCAGCTCCTCCACCGACGCGGCCATCAGGCCGTCCAGATTTCTAAAGGCAGAAGCAAGCACCTTGCCGGTTTTCGCGCCCACCTGACGGATGCCCAAAGCGTAGATCAGGCGGCTGACGTCCTGCTCTTTGCTGGCTTCAATGGCGGCAAGCAGCTTTTTCGCCGCCGTGGAACCGGCTTTCCACAGGCTCTTTACGTCGTCCAGGGTCAGATAGTAAATATCCGCCGGGGACTTGATCAGCCCCTTTTCGATCAGCGCGTCCACTATGGCAGCACCGAGACCGTCGATGTCCATGGCGTCCCGGCTGACGAAGTGGGCAATGTTCCGGCTGAGCTGGGCGGGACACTCCGCCCCGGTGCAGCGCAGGAACGCACCGTCCTCGTCCTGCTCCACGGGTGCGCCGCAGACCGGGCAGCGGTCGGGAAGATGATAGGCCACCGTCCCCTCCGGGCGCTTGGAAAGATCGACTTCCAGAATTTCCGGGATGATCTCCCCTGCCTTGCGAATGAGAACGGTATCGCCGATGCGGATGTCCCGCTCCCGGATGAAATCCTGATTGTGCAGCGTGGCGTTTGTCACCGTCGTGCCCGCCAGACGGACAGGCCGCACCACCGCCTTGGGGGTCAGCACGCCGGTCCTTCCCACCTGCACCACGATGTCCTCCACCACGGTGGGCTTGATCTCCGGGGGATACTTGTAGGCCGCAGCCCACTTGGGGAATTTGGCGGTATTGCCCAGCCGTTCCCGCTGAGAAAGATCGTCTACCTTGATGACCGCGCCGTCGATATCGCAGATCAGCTTCTCCCGGTTTTCGTTGATGGACAGCACTTCTGCATCAATTTCCGAAACTTTGGACAGCTTTTTGTGGGGAATTACTTTGAACTTCAGGCTTTTCAGGTATTCCAGAGACTGGGTATGTCCGGTGAACTCCATGCCTTCCGCAAGCTGGACGTTGAAAACATAAATGTCCAGTCCCCGCTTCGCCGCGATTTTCGGGTCAAGCTGCCGCAGCGACCCGGCGGCGGCGTTCCGGGGATTGGCGAACAGGGGCTTTCCCAGCTCCTCCTGACGCAGATTCAGCTTTTCAAAGCTCTTTTTCGGCATGAAGACCTCGCCCCGGACGATAAGCCGGGAGGGTGCGCCGGTGAGGGTCATGGGGATGGAGCGGATGGTTTTCAGGTTTTCCGTCACGTCCTCCCCTACCGTACCGTCGCCCCGGGTCGCGCCCCGGACGAATTTCCCGTCCACATATTCCAGCGCCACGGAAAGGCCGTCGATTTTCGGCTCTACGGAAAATTCCGCATTGCCCTCGGCGGCAATGGTTTTTTCCAGGAAATCGTTCAGCTCTTCCATGCTGAACACATCCTGTAAGCTCATCAGCGGCACGGGGTGGGACACCTTTTCAAACTGGCTCAACACTTCCCCGCCCACCCGTTTCGTGGGAGAATCCGCCCGCGCCAGCTCCGGGTGGGCGCTTTCCAGCTCCTCCAGCTCCCGGTAGAGCCGGTCGTATTCGTAGTCCTCCATGGTCGGGTCGTCCAGAACGTAATAGCGGTAGCCCGCTTCCTTCAGCTGATCGGTCAGCTGGTCAATTCTCTCTTTGGAATCCATAGTATCCTCCGGTCTGTAAATAAGTGCTGGGCACGTCGCCGATGATCACCGTCTCCGCCACCACGACCTCCGAATGGATGGTAAAGCTGTCCGTCTCCCCCATGACCAGAACCGACACGTCCACGCTGACGATCATGTTCAGCCGGTGGAGCGTCTGGTTGATACCGGCCTGGGAAAAATTGCTTTCAAACGTGGCGTCGCTGTTTCGGATGGACAGGATGTGTACCGGGATCGCCGGGCCTTTTCCGGAGAAAAACTCCGGCAGAAACAGGCTCCCCAGCGGTATGCCGATGTCCGCGGTGTCCAGGGCTAAAATTTCGTCGTTGATAATGTTCAGGATATCCGTTTTCAGGTGGTTGATCTCGCTCATGTTGGTTTTCAGAGCGGTGATGCGGCCGTCCAGATTCTTTTCAAAATAGACGATGCGGTCGTATTGAATGGTGCCGTTGGCAATCTGCTTGGCAATGGCGTCATTGGTCAAGTCCGACGTGGCGTTTTTCACCTGCGTTTCCGCCAGCTCCGTGACGATCTCCCGGTAGCGGCTGCGAAGCATCAGAAACGCCACCAGAACAATCACCGCCAGAACCAGCAGCGTGTAAAAAAATCTCCGAAGCCGCCAGCGCATACCCATCCCTCCTGTAGAGGATATGCGGGAAAACGAAAAGCATTACAGCTTTTTCATATGCGCCGAAGCGGTTTTTGCCATGAGCCTCTTTGTGCCGATGTCGTCGAAGGCGATTTCCAGCAGCGCGTCGCCGCCCATCTTCCGCACGGACAGCACCAGTCCCCGGCCAAAGGCCGCGTGCATGACCATGTCCCCCTGATTCAGTTCGAGACATGGCGTGGGAGCAGCCTGCGGGGTAGAAAGAATGCTGCTTCTGGGCTTTCTGGCCTGAGAAGTATGGGTTCCATAGGCCGAATAACCGCTGTGCTCACTGGTCGAAGTCCGGTGATAGCCGCCCTTCTTCACAATGCACTCCTCCGGGATTTCCCGAAGGAACCGGGAGGGCAGCGCCGACGATGTGCGGCCGTAGATCATACGCTGGCGGGCATGGGTGATGGTCAGGCTCTGCTTGGCTCTTGTGATGGCCACGTAGCACAGCCGCCGCTCCTCCTCCATTTCCTCCGCGTCGCCGATGGCGCGCATTCCGGGGAACAGCCCGTCCTCAAAGCCAACGAGGAACACATGGGGGAATTCCAGTCCCTTGGCCGAGTGCATGGTCATCATCACCACGGCGTCGTCGTTTTCGTTGTACTGTTCCAGATCGGTATACAGGGCGATTTCTTCCAGGAAGCCCGCCAAAGTGGGCGTTTCCGCGTTTTCCACATAGGAATTGATGCTGGATTTTAGTTCTCGCACGTTTTCCAGCCGGGTCTTGTTTTCCTCGGTGTCCTTGCTTTCCAGCATATCCACATACCCGGTTCGGATGAGCAGCTCGTCGTAGAAGTCCGGCAGGCTCATGCCGTCCTCCAGAAGCTGCGCCATGCCCTCGATGAGGGCAGAAAACTGCATCATTTTGATGGCGGACTTTTCCAGCGGGGCGTAGGAATAGGGGTCGGAAATGACGCTGTACAGCGGCTTTCCCTCGGCCTCCGCCAGCCGGCGGGCGGTCTCGATGGTCTTCGCGCCCAGCCCACGGGGAGGATTGTTGATGATGCGCCCCAGACGCAGGTCGTCCGCCCGGTTGTTGATGACGCACAGATACGACAGCATATCCTTGACTTCCGCCCGGTCAAAGAACCGCGTACCGCCGATGACCCGGTAGGGAATGCCGTTTCGTTTCAGGGCAAATTCCATTGCGTTGGACTGGGCGTTGGTGCGGTACAGAATGGCGTAATCCTTGAAGTTTTTCCCCCGGGAACCGGCGAGAATCTGCCCCGCGACAAAATTGCCCTCGCTGCCCTCGTCGGAGGCTTCGTATACCAGAACGGGGTCGCCCTGGGCGTTGGCCGTCCACAGCTTTTTCCCCTTGCGCCCCAGATTGTGGGCAATCACCGCGTTTGCGGCGGTGAGGATGGCCTGGGTGGAACGGTAGTTCTGTTCCAGGCGGATGACCCGTGCGCCCCGGTACTGCTTTTCAAAGTTCAGAATGTTTTCGATGGTCGCGCCCCGGAAGCGGTAGATGCTCTGGTCGTCGTCGCCCACCACGCAGATGTTCTCATGACCGCCTGCAAGCAGGGATGTTAAAAGGTACTGCATATGGTTGGTGTCCTGATACTCGTCCACCAGCACATACCGGAATTTGCGCTGATAATACTGCAAAACATCCTCATTCTGCTGCAAAAGCTGAACGGTGATGTAGATGATGTCGTCAAAATCCAGCGCGTTGTTGTCCTTCAGGCGGGTCTGGTATTTCCCGTAGGCGCGGGCGATGTGCTGCGCCCGGATGTCGCCGGTGCGCTCCGCCCTGTCCAGCATCTCCCCGGGAGACACCATTTTATCCTTCTCCCGGCTGATAGCGCCAAGGACATATTTCGCCGGAAACGTCTTGTCGTCCAGCTCCATGTCCTTGATGATCTCTTTCATGATGCGCTCGGAGTCCGAGGAATCGTAAATGGTAAAGCTCCGGGTGAAGCCCATCCGCTCGATGTCCCGCCGCAGAATACGGCAGCAGGCGGAGTGAAACGTCATTGCCCAGATATCCTGCGCCTGAGAGCCGAGAAGATTGGAAAGCCGTTCCTTCATTTCATTTGCGGCCTTGTTGGTAAAGGTGATGGCAATGATGCTCCAGGGTGCGGCAGGCTCCACGGCGCAGAGGGCGTCCGCCCGGCGGGTATCATCGGGGCTGGGGTCGTCCCCCAGATTTTCCAGAAAGGCCACGTCGTCCTCCGTGACGGCGTGGGAAATTTCGCAGCAGTCGCTGCCCCGGCCGAAGCGCATGAGGTTGGCAATGCGGTTAATGAGGACGGTGGTCTTGCCGCTGCCTGCACCGGCAAGCAGCAGCAGCGGCCCCTCCGTGGTCAGCACGGCCTGACGCTGCATATCGTTCAGCTGAGAAAACTGCCGCTCGATGTAATTTTTTCGGGCGGTCAGAAATCGGGAGTCCATTTGTTCTGTCATAATTGCACCTGTCTTCAACATGATGCCATTATTTTAGCGCATTTTCGGCAAAACGTAAAGAGGGAAAATGCCGTTTTAAGCCATCAGCTCCCGAAGCATGGCGACGGCCTTCTTCTCAATTCTCGACACCTGCACCTGACTGACGTTCATCACCGCCGCCACCCGCTGCTGGGTCAGGCCGTGGAAATACCGCAGCTGAATGACCATCCGCTCCCGTTCCGGCAGGCCGGAAATTGCCTGCCGCAGAGCGATTTTCTCCACCATCCGTTCTTCCGATTCCGTGTCCGTCAGAACGTTTTCCAGCGTGAAGCCTTCGTCCCCCGTTTCTCGCTGAATAGACTCCGTGGCGGCGGTGGCCGTTTCGGCCAGAGCGATTTCTTCCGGGGTAAGCCCGGTCTGACGGGAAATTTCCTGAATCGTCGGTTCCCTGCCCAGCGCCCCGGTCAGGCGGCTGCGGGTGGCCTTGATGGTCGCGGCCTGCTCTTTTAAGCTCCGGGACACCTTTACCGCCCCGTCATCCCGCAGGAAACGCCGTATCTCCCCGGCGATTTTCGGCACGGCGTAGGTGGAAAACTGGGTTCCGTAGGCAAGGTCGAACCCCTCCACGGCCTTGAGAAAGCCAAGGCACCCCAGCTGGTACAGATCGTCCGCTTCCGTCCCCCGGCCTAAGAACCGCCTTGCCACCGACCAGATCAGGCCGGAATTTTCCTCCACCAGAGCTTCGGACGCTTCCCGGTCGCCCTGCTGCGCCTTGGCGATCAGTTCCTCCGTCCTGCTCATTGCCGCCGCTGCAGCTTCCGGCGCATATGCACCGTGGTTCCCTTTCCGGGCTTGGATGTAATTTCCAGATCGGTCATAAAACTTTCCATGATGGTAAAGCCCATTCCGCTGCGTTCCGCGCCGCCGGTGGTGTACGCGGGACGTCTGGCCTGTTCTATGTCCGGGATGCCGACGCCCTTGTCCTTGATGACGATGTCCAGCACGTTGTCCTTCAGGATACGGCAGCGCAGGGTGATATTCCCCAGCTTTTCCGGGTAGGCGTGGACGATGCAGTTGGTCACCGCTTCGCTCACCGCCGTGCGGATGTCCCCAAGCTCCTCCAGCGTCGGGTCCATCTGGGCGGCAAAGCAGGCCACCGCCGACCGGGCAAAGGCTTCGTTGGCGGATTTGCTGGGAAAATCCAGAATCATATAGTTGTCGAATTTCATGATACAGCCTCCTTGATCTCCACAAGCTTATCGATTCCCGACGCCCGGAACACCCGCATGGGCTGGGGCGCAATGCCTGTCAGAAGCAACCGCCCCTCGATCTGGGTCATGCTCCTTAAGGCGTTGATGACCACGGCAATGCCGGAAGAATCCACAAAGGAAACCTCCTGAAAATCCAGCACGCAGACCTCCGGGGTGTAAGCCTCGATTTTTGCGGCGATGGCCTGAATATAGGCTTTTGCGCAGTGGTGGTCAATTTCCCCGGTGAGCGCCACCGTCAGCCGTCCTTCCTCCAAAAAACTGGTAAAGTGCATATTGCTTCCCTCCTAGGTAAATTTGCTGATTAACAGTATAAAATCCCGTTTCCGATTTTTCAGTCGGAAACGGGATTCTTTGAAAATAAAGGTTTTGGACAAACGGCAAAATTGATCTCTTGACTGCAGCCCCTTTGGTAAAGGAAACCCGCAGGGGTTTCTTGCGGGTTTTGTTCATTTACAGGCTCTTCAGCGCCGCTTCGCTCTGCTCGAGACTTGCGATCAGGCCGCGGGCCTTCTGTGCCTTTTCCTTCTCCGCGTTCACAACGGCCTCGGGGGCGCGGGAGACGAACTTCTCATTGCTGAGCTTCGCTTCCAGAGAGCTTAAGAACTTGCGGTTCTTTTCCAGTTCCTTGGAGATACGGTCAAGCTCCTTGGCCACGTCCACCAGCTGACCCATGGGGATATACAGCTTGGCGTCGGCGGTGGGAATGGTCACCATGCCGCTTAAGTTCTCCGGCTCTTTGTCCAGCATGGACACGGTGTCGGCAAAGGCCAGACGCTGGATGAAGCCCTCGCCCTCGGCGTAGACCTGGGGCTTGGAGGTCAGCACGTACAGCGCCGCCTTCCGGGAGGGCGGAACGTTCATTTCCGCCCGACGGTTGCGGATGGCGCGGATGGCGTCCATGACGGACTCCATGTGGCTTTCCTCGGCCTTGAAGGCCAGCTCTTCCCGGTATTCCGGCCACTTTGCGGCGATCAGCGCGTCACCCTCGTGGGGGATGCTCTGCCAGATCTCCTCGGTGATGAAGGGCATGAAGGGATGCAGCAGCCGCAGAATCTGGTCAAGCACATACACCAGCACAGAAATGGCGGTCTGCTTGCGAATCGCATCCTCGGAGTACAGCCGCGCCTTGGTCAGCTCGATATACCAGTCGCAGTAGGTGTCCCAGATGAAGTCGTACACCTTCTGAACAGCCACGCCCAGCTCGTACTTTTCCAGATTCTCCGTGACCTCGGCGATCAGCGTGTTCAGCTTGGACAGCACCCACTTGTCGGCAATTTCCAGCTTGTCAAGGGCAGGCAGCTCGTTCTTGGCGTCCTCGCCCAGATTCATCAGCACATAGCGGGAAGCGTTCCACAGCTTATTGGCAAAGTTGCGCATGGCCTCGCACTTCTCGGTGTAGAAACGGGTGTCGTTTCCGGGAGAGTTGCCGGTAATCAGGTTCATCCGCAGGGCGTCACAGCCGTACTTGTCGATCATTTCCAGCGGGTCAATGCCGTTGCCCAGAGACTTGGACATCTTGCGTCCCTGATTGTCCCGGACAAGGCCATGAATCAGAACGGTGTGGAAGGGCGTCTTGCCGGTATGCTCGCAGCCGGAGAAGATCATTCTCGCGACCCAGAAGAAAATGATGTCGTAGCCCGTGACCAGCACGTCCGTCGGGTAGAAATAGTCAAGGTCTTCCGTCTTTTCCGGCCAGCCCAGCGTTTCAAAGGGCCACAGAGCGGAGGAGAACCAGGTATCCAGCACGTCGGGGTCACGCTCAACGTTGGTGCTGCCGCACTTTTCGCACTTGCAGACATCCTCCCGGGACACGGTGATGTGGCCGCAGTCGGCACACGTCCATGCGGGAATCTGATGACCCCACCACAGCTGACGGGAAATGCACCAGTCGCGGACATTCTCCATCCAATTGAGATAGGTCTTGCTGAACCGCTCGGGGACGAACTTGGTCTCCCCTTCCTTGACGACGCGGATGGCTTCCTCGGCCAGAGGCTTCATCTTCACGAACCACTGGGCGGAGATGATCGGCTCCACGTCCTGATGGCAGCGGTAGCAGGTGCCGACGTTGTGGCTGTAAGGCTCCACCTTCACCAGATATCCGCCCGCTTCCAGATCGGCGACGATCTGCTTTCTGGCCTCGTAGCGGTCGAGACCCTCATACTTTCCGCCGTTTTCGTTGACCTTGCCGTTGTCGTCCAGAACCCGGATGACTTCCAGATTGTGGCGCAGTCCCACTTCAAAGTCATTGGGGTCGTGGGCGGGGGTCATCTTAACGCAGCCGGTGCCAAAGTCCATCTCGGCGTAATCGTCGGCGACGACGGGGATTTCCTTATTCACAAGGGGAAGAATGACCATCTTGCCCACGATGTCCTTGTAGCGCTCGTCGTTGGGGTTGACGCACACGCCGGAGTCGCCCAGCATGGTCTCGGGACGGGTGGTCGCCACGATCACCTCGCCGGAGCCGTCGGCCAAGGGGTAACGGATGTGCCACAGGTGGCCGGGCTTGTCCACATACTCCACCTCAGCGTCGGACAGGGCGGTGACGCAGTGGGGACACCAGTTGATAATGCGGCTGCCCTTGTAGATCAGACCCTTTTCGTACAGGGAGACGAAGACCTCCCGCACGGCCTTGGAGCAGCCCTCGTCCATGGTGAACCGGGCACGCTCCCAGTCGCAGCTTGCGCCCAGCTTCTTCTGCTGCTCCACAATGCGGTTGCCGTATTTGTGCTTCCAGTCCCAGACGCGCTCCAGAAACTTTTCACGACCAAGATCGTAGCGGGTCAGACCCTCCTTGCGAAGCTCCTCCTCCACCTTGATCTGGGTGGCGATGCCGGCGTGATCGACGCCGGGAATCCACAGGGAGTTGTAGCCCTGCATCCGCTTGAACCGGATCAGGGTGTCCTGCAATGTCGCGTCCATGGCGTGACCCATGTGCAGCTGACCGGTGACGTTGGGTGGGGGCATGACGATGGTGAAGGGCTTCTTGCTTTCGTCCACCTCGGCGTGGAAGTAGCCGCCCTGCTGCCACATGTCGTAGATTTTGGATTCCACCTGCTGCGGCTCGTAGACCTTTGGTAATTCTCTTGCCATTTTTTTCGCTCCTTTTGTTAAATAAGAAACGCCCTGAGCCGGGGAAGCTCTGAATCGGCTGACTCAAAGATTCCCCAAAAGCTCAGGGCGAAAATTTTCCGCGGTACCACCTGAATTCCCTTTCGGGCACTTAAAAACTGCTGTAACGGGCAGCCCCGTTCTTTCCTACTTTATTCAGAAAGACCGCTCCCGGGCGACCATCCGAACCGGCCAATATGCGCTCGCACCAGAATGCGCACTCTCTTCCTTGAGCCGGAAAACGGAACCTCCCGTTCACCGCGTTATCAATTTCATTTCATTGTATTGCAAAGGCAGTATTTTGTCAAGAAAAATGTTGGTGCTCTTCTGCCATCCATTGACATTTCCTGCCGGTCATGCTATGCTTTGGACGAAAAATCCTGCGGAGGCCATTTCTTCATGAAACAGCATTCTGTACCCAAATTCCTTGACAACTTTCTCACACGTACCCTGTCCGGTACGGTGTTTTCGTGGCGGGAAATTCTCCAGCTGACCTTTCCCAACGTTCTGGACTGTCTGTCCATCATGTTCATCAGTATGCTCATCACCGCCCTCATCAGCAGCAACGGCGAAGCCAGCGTCGCGGCGGTGTCTCTGGTGACGCCGCTGGCGTGGATGATCACCTGCATTTTCAACGGTATCAGCGCCGGCGGCACGGTGGTGGTCGCCCAGAGCTGCGGCATGAAAGACCCTGTTCGTATCCGCAAGGCCGCGGGCATGACGCTGTGGCTGACGGTGGCAGTCGGCACCGTGGTGTGCCTGCCCCTGCTGATGTTTCCCCGTCAGGTGCTGACCCTGCTTTTCCCGGAGGCAGAAGCCGTCGTTCTGGAAAAAGCCCGGATTTATCTTTCCGGCAGAGCTTGGTCGATTCTGGTGTTTACCATATATACCGCAAACTTCGGCATTCTCCGTGGGCTGGGAGAATCCGGCCGGTGCCTTGCCCTGAGCGTCATCATCAACGCCGCCTATCTGGTGTTCAGCATTCTGTTTCTGAATGTGCTTCGGATGGATATTCTCGGCAGCGTTTTTGCCCTGCTGCTGGCGCGGTTCATTGGCTCCGCCGCGTCCGTGATCCTGCTGTTTTTCTGGAAAGCGCCGGTAAAAATGACCTTCGGGCAGATATTCACCTGCGATAAAGGGATTCTCCGCTCCACCTTGCAGGTCAGCATTCCTCTGGGGCTGGAACAGGCGTGCTCATCCCTCGGAAATGTGGTGGCCGAAATGTACATGATCTCTCTCGGCACCACAGCACTGGCGACCCACGCCATTGCCAATTCCGTGATCGGTGTGTGGTACTCCCCTGCTATGGCCGCGGCGAACCTGTCCGTGACGGTGGTCGGCCGGTGCTTTGGCGCGGAAAAGTATGACGAAGCCAAACGCTACGGCGTCCGGTGCGACCAGATCGCCCTGATTCTGGTGCTGATGACCTCCGCCCTGTTCATTCCCCTGCTTCCCGCGCTTCTGGGGCAGTACCACCCCACGCCGGAGGTTCTCGCCATGGCGAAAAAGCTGCTGTACTGGTCGATTCCCAGCCTGCTGCTGTTCTGGCCGCGGTCGAACACCCTGCCCAGCACCCTCCGGGCGGCCAACGATACCCTGTACCCCTCCGTGGTGTCACTGGCTGTGCTGTGGGTCGTGACCATCGGCCTTGGCTATGTGCTGGCGATTCCCTGCAAGCTCGGCCTGCTGGGCGTGTGGATCGCCATGTGGGCGTCGTGGGCAATCCGGTGCGTCGTCTTCTCCGTCCGCTTCGGCAGCGGAAAATGGCTGCACAAGGCGTTGACGAGCCGATAAAAATCGCATATAATGTATGCAGTTTATTGGAAGCGGGAGTGTTTGCTCATGAAATTATCCCTGGTAGTTCCCTGTTATAACGAAGCGGATAACGTCGCCCTGTTTCAGCAGGCGGTCATCTCCGCCTTTGACGGCTGCGGCTATGATTACGAGATCGTCTTCATTGACGACGGCAGCCGGGACGCCACGCTGCACAATCTGAAAAAGCTCTACGCCGCGCAGGAATGTCCCGTGAAGGTGGTATCCTTCTCCCGGAATTTCGGCAAGGAGGCCGGAATTTACGCGGGCTTGCAGCACGCGGCAGGAGACTATATCTGCCTCATTGACGCCGACCTCCAACAGCGCCCGGAAATCGTCCGGGACATGGTGAAAACCCTGGACGAAGAACCGGAATTCGACGTGGTCGCGGCATTTCAGGATCGACGGGGCGAAGGAAAGGTGCTGTCCTTCTTCAAAAAGTGCTTTTACAGCATCATCAACAAGCTGTCCAAGGTGACATTGCAGCCCGACGCCAGCGACTTCCGTACCTTCCGCCGCAGCGTCCGGGACAGCATTCTGGAGCTTGCGGAATACCACCGCTTCTCCAAGGGCATTTTCGCATGGGTGGGCTACAGCACCAAGTTCATCCCCTACACCGCCTGCGAGCGGGCGACCGGCACCACCAAGTGGAGCTTCTGGAAGCTGGTGAATTACGCCATCGAGGGTATCATCGGTTTCTCCACCGCCCCCCTGCGGCTGGCGACGTGGCTCGGCGGCGTGACAGGCGTTGCGGCTGTCATTTACCTGATCGTGGTGGTGCTGCAAAAGCTGATTCAGGGCATCGACGTTCCCGGCTACGCCACCATCATCGTGCTGATTTTGCTGCTGGGCAGCGTGCAGCTGTTCTGCATCGGCATCATCGGCGAATACGTGGGCAGAACCTTTGAGCAGAGCAAGGACCGCCCGATTTATATTGCCAAGGAAGTTCTGGATTACGAGCAGAACTGACATAATAACACAAAAAAGGAGCAATTTTATGACAATCACAAAGGACATCCGGTACATCGGCGTCAACGACCATGCGGTCGACCTGTTCGAGGGACAGTACGTTGTCCCGGGCGGCATGTGCTACAATTCCTACGCCATCGTGGACGAAAAGGTCGCCATTATGGACACCGTAGACCGGGGCTTTACCCATCAGTGGCTGGACAACATTCAGAACACCCTGGGCGGCCGCAAGCCGGACTACCTGGTGGTGCAGCACATGGAGCCTGACCACTCCGCCAACATCGCCAATTTCCTGAAGGTCTACCCCGAGGCGACCGTGGTTTCCTCCGCCAAGGCCTTTGTCATGATGAAGAACTTCTTCGGCGACGACTACGCCGACCGCCGCATTGTCGTCGGCGAGGGCGATACCCTGTGCCTGGGAAAGCACACCCTGACCTTTGTGGGTGCGCCCATGGTTCACTGGCCGGAGGTCATCGTGACCTATGATTCCTATGACAAGGTTCTCTTCTCCGCTGACGGCTTCGGCAAGTTCGGCGCTCTGGACGTGGAAGAAGACTGGGCGGACGAAGCCCGCCGGTACTACATCGGCATTGTGGGCAAGTACGGCGCGCAGGTGCAGGCACTGCTGAAAAAGGCCGCCGGGCTGGACATTTCCATCATCTGCCCCCTCCACGGCCCCGTGCTGACGGAGAATCTGGGGTATTATCTGAATCTGTACGACATCTGGTCTTCCTACCGGGTGGAGAGCGACGGCATTGTGGTCGCCTACACATCTGTCTACGGCCACACGAAGGCGGCGGCGGAGCTGCTGGCGCAGAAGCTGGCGGACAAGGGCTGCCCCAAGGTCATCGTGCATGACCTTGCCCGGTGCGACATGGCAAAGGCCGTTGAGGACGCTTTCCGTTACGGCAAGCTGGTGCTGGCCACCACCACCTACAATGCCGACGTCTTCCCCTTCATGAAGGAATTCATTCATCACCTGACCGAGCGGAACTTCCAGAACCGCACCATCGGCCTGATGGAAAACGGCTCCTGGGCGCCCCTCGCCGCCAAGACCATGCGCAAGATGCTGGAGGGCAGCAAGAACCTGACCTTCACCGACACCACCGTGAAGATTCTCTCTGCCCTGAATGACGACAGCAAAGCCCAGATCGAGTCCATGGCAAACGAGCTGTGCAAGGACTACCTCGCCCGGCAGGACGAGACGGCGAACAAGAACAATCTGGACGCGCTGTTCAACATCGGCTACGGCCTGTACGTGGTCACATCCAGCGACGGCAGCAAGGACAACGGTCTGATCGTCAACACCGTCTCTCAGGTCACCAACACCCCTAACCGCATCGCCGTCACCATCAACAAGCAGAATTACTCCCACCACGTCATCAAGCAGACCGGCGTGATGAACGTGTGCTGTCTGGACACCTCCGCCCCCTTCTCCGTTTTCCAGACCTTCGGCTTCCAGAGCGGCCGCACGGCGGACAAATTCGCCGGCATTGAGGAGCTGCGCTCCGACAACGGCCTGCGGTTCCTCCCCCGGTATATCAACTCCTTCATGAGCCTGAAGGTGGAAAGCTATGTGGATCTGGACACCCACGGCATGTTCATCTGCTCCGTCACCGAGGCGCGGGTGATCTCCGACCGGGAGACCATGACCTACACCTACTATCAGAACAATGTCAAGCCCAAGCCGGAAACCGAGGGCAAGCACGGCTTTGTCTGCAAGGTCTGCGGTTGGGTCTACGAGGGCGACACCCTGCCCGACGACATCGTATGCCCCCTGTGCAAGCACGGCGCTGCGGATTTTGAACCCATCGGGTAATTCAGGTTTGGAGGTAATCGGGCTATGAACAAGTTCAGAACGGTTGTATCCGTGATCGTCATGGTCATTGCCGCGATCGTCGGGTTCTTCATCGGCGCAAGCCTTGGCGACGCGCTGGGCGGGGCCATTCTGTTTGCCCTGATTGCCGGATTTGCCTGCGTGATCTATACGCTGGACAACCGGGAGTGATAAGCCAATTAGCACAATATAGTGTAATCCTCCGCATGGACAAAATCATGCGGAGGATTTTTCTATGCAAAAGCATAGAAAAAAGAGTCGTATTATGCGTTCTCGTCCAAGTACGACTGAATACACTTGAGGAACGCCGTGCCGTACCAGGCGGCCTTGATCTCGCCCACACCGGAGACCTTCTTAAATTCGCTCATAGTGGCGGGCTTCTTTTTTGCCATGTCCGCCAGCGTGGCGTTGGAAAATACCACGAACGCCGGAATTTCCGCCTTTTTCGCCAGTTCCAGCCGCAGTTCTTTCAGCGCGTCGAACAGCTGGGCGTCGTCCGCGGTGAGCTTTGCTGTCTCCGTGACCGGCGTTTCCGGTTCATGGGTCTGCTCCACCAACATGGTGACCGTTTTGCCCCGGTAGAGAACCTCCCCCGCTGCCGGGGTCAGGAACACGGACTGGTGCTCCTGCTCCGTCCGCAGATACCCTTCCGCCTCCAGATGGTCGATCATGGCGTGAATGTCGCTTCGGGTCCTGTCCTTCAGCAGACCGTATGTGCTGATTTTGTCCAGCCCCAGCTCCTGCACCCGCTTGTTCCGGCTGCCCCGCAGAATGTTCCCCAGCAGATTCGCGCCCACATTGTAGCCAAGGGCGTCGTGTACCCGCTTCACGCAGGAGAGAATGATCTGCGCTTCCCGGGTGATGTCCACCGACTGGAAATTCCCCTTGCAGCTGCCGCAGTTGCCGCACATCGCCGGGTGCTTTTGCCCGAAGTAGTCCAGAATGTAGCCTCGCAGGCAGCTTTTCGTCTTGCAGTAGCCGATCATGGCGTCCAGCCGTTCCAGATCCTGCCGCCGCACCTCCTCCCGCCGCACGGCGTCCATTTCCTCGTTGTCGGAGCCGTTGTTGATGAGGAACCGGGCAGTCTGCACGTCTCCGGAGTTGAACAGCAGAATGCAGTCCGCCTCTGCCCCGTCCCGTCCGGCGCGCCCGGCCTCCTGATAGTAGGCTTCGATGCTTTTCGGCATATTGTAGTGAATGACAAAGCTGACGTTGGATTTGTCGATGCCCATGCCGAAAGCGTTTGTTGCCACCATCACGGTCTTGCGGTCGTACAGGAAATCCTCCTGATTTTTGCTTCGCTCGGCTTCGGAAAGCCCCGCGTGATAACGGGTGGCGGCGTAGCCGTGGTCACACAGCAGCTCGCAGACGCTCTCCACCTTTTTCCGGGTGGCGCAGTAGATGATGCCGCTTTTCCGCTTCTGCCCGGCAAGCAATCGGAGAAGCGTCTTGTCCTTGGACTCCGGCTGGATGACTTCAAAATACAGGTTCGGACGGTCAAATCCCGTGACCTCCCGCACCGGACTGCGCAGCTCCAGAATCCGCTCCACATCCTCCTGCACGCTCCGAGTCGCGGTGGCGGTGAACGCCCCAACCACCGGGCGCTTCGGAAGGCTGTCGATAAACTGCACGATTCTCAAATAGCTGGGGCGGAAATCCTGTCCCCACTGGGAGATGCAGTGGGCTTCGTCCACCGCGACAAAGGAAATGTTCAGCTTCTCCACCACGCCGCCGAAGCCCGGATAGTCCAGCCGTTCCGGGGCGACATAGACGATCTTGTACCGCCCGGCCAGCAGATTGCGGTATGCCGCCTGCATCTGCGGTCCCGTGAGGGTGCTGTTCAGAAACGCGGCGGGAACGCCCGCCCCTTTCAGCGCCATCACCTGATCCCGCATCAGGGAGATCAGGGGCGAAATTACCAGAGTAATTCCCGGCAGCATCAGCGCCGGGAGCTGGTAGCACATGCTTTTTCCGCCGCCGGTGGGCATGATGCCGAATACGTCCTGCCCGGAAAGCACGCCGTCAATGAGCTTCTCCTGCCCCGGCCGGAAGCTGGAATAGCCAAAGACCCGCTGCAATAGTTCTTCTTTCTCCATACCATCACCGTTTTCGCTCGTATGTTTGGCACTATTGTCGCACATTTTGCTGAAAAAAGCAAGAGGAAAATAGCAAAACAGCGCCGTGCGGTTACACAGCGCTGTCTGAACTTTAGTCATTGCTCTTAAACATATCGGCCACATCGCTGATGGTCACGAACGCTTTCGGGTCGATGGAGCGGATGATCGCCCGCATTCTGGAGATCTGGAAGCGGTTCACCACGAAGTAAATGATGGTTTTGTCCGCGTCGGAGTAGCCGCCTCGGGCGGCGATTTTCGTTGTGCCGCACTCGAATGCCTCCATCAGCGCGGCGCTGATCTCCTCGGCTTTGTCCGTGACGATCATGACCTCCTTGGAGCGGTCGATGCCTTCTACCACGAAGTCAACGGTTTTCAGCCCCGCCCCGTAGGCCACGATGGAGTAAAGGGGCAGAATCCAGCTGTGCATCACACTGCCGCAGAGAATGTACAAAATGACGTTGTAGATCATGACAAAGGTGCCGACGGTCAGGCTCAGCTTCTTTGCGAAGATGACCGCCATGACCTCCACGCCGTCGATCGCACCGCCATAGCGGATTGTCAGGCCGCTGCCCACGCCGGAAATCACGCCGCCGAACAGGGCGCACAAGAGCAGATCCTCCCCTGCCAGCGGGGATGCAAAGCTCACGTCCACGGGAAGCACATCCACGATGATCCACGACGCGGTCGAATACACGGCGACGGCGAACAGAGAATAGACGGTAAAGGCCGTCCCCTGCTTTTTCAGTCCGAACAGAAAAAGCGGAACGTTCAGAATCAGAAGGAAAACGGAAAGCGAAAGATAATCCGGCGTGATCTGGGAAAGGAGTATGGACGTACCGGAAATACCGCTGTCGTACAGCCCCACCGGGGCTAAGAAAATGTTGACGCCAAAGGCGTTGATGCAGCCCGCGACAAACAGGAAAATAAAGTTCTGCCATCGCAGGGATTTGGAAAGTTCGTTGATAAGCTGTTTCGTTTTGACCATTCTGCTGCTCCTTCGTGATTTGATTCAACACTTTGTGAATAGAATACCATAATCTTATGAACAAATCTACCGATATTGGAAAGCAATTTGATCATTTTTCCCTCCGGGGCAAATCTTTACCGAATCTGATACTAGTTTTCAATAAAACGGTTAAAAACCGTTTTATTCGGCTGCTGTTT
>ERZ827478.228-NODE-228-length-64588-cov-85.883254_pt1 | contig 64588 bp, 56 predicted proteins | sample MGYA00519705_ERZ827478 | MGnify/ENA primary metagenome ERZ827478 (study PRJEB31778, sample SAMEA3449318) | human gut metagenome | biome: human gut; feature: human-associated habitat; material: faeces | place: United Kingdom | collected 2010/2012 ...
CTCGCTGTTGGTCATATTCCCGGTTTTCAGATAGACCCTAATTGGAGTTCAGTATGAGTCCTGCGGGATGCTGATCTCCGCCGTCCACCACGAGGAGGGCGAGGAAAAGCTGCATCTGCTGATGCTGAACAACCACATCCCCGCCGGGGCAAAGATGTACTGATACAACCAACGAGGGAGACACCGTCTCCCTCGTTTTGTCTATGGAAAAGCCTCTGCTTTCGTTTGGTGAAAGCAGAGGCTTTTTGCCATTATGTGGATTCCCGTTCCAGAATGCACGGGGATGTACAGTAGGATTGGGTTTGTAAGTTGGGCTTTCGTATCCGCTGTAAAACAAACCGGGCGGCGTTGACGCCCATGTCGTGCATGTCCACCTCCACGGCCGTGATGGCCGGGTCTGTCAGCATGGAAAAGGGGTAGTTGTCAAAGGTGAGCAGCGCGATGTCCTGCGGAACCTTCAGACCTATCCGGCGGATGTATTGCAGGCAGTGCAGAGCAAGATGGTTATTGCTGCAAAGCAGCACCTCCGGTCGGGGGCGGCGCATCAGCAGACCGTACAGCGCCTCGTCGTCCAGCGCGTAGGGCGACTCATTGCAGACAACCTCAACGCTCAGTTCCTCCTCCGACATGACCTGATTGATCCCCCTTAAACGGCTCTGGGACAGGGCGTCGTTTTCCTGCCCCGTGATAAAGGCCATTCTCCGGTAGCCCTTGTCCAGCAGATAATTCGCGGCAATCTGCCCCGCCTGCTCGTGATTGACGTCGATCCAGCAGATATTGCACCGGAATCCCGGCTTTCCGATGACCAGATAGGGGAAATCCACCCGGGAAAGGATCGCGGCCAGCTCTGGGCTTAAAACGAAAGCATGAATAATGAGCGCGTCCGCCTGCCGCTGCTGGATGATGTCCCGGATGTAAAGGGGCGCCGCCTGTTTCGTCAGCGGCTTCAGAGTCAGGGAATAGTCCTTGCCGTCCAGATACGTGGCAATGCCGGAGATGATCTCGAACATATGGGGATTTTCAAAGGCAATGTTCTGGTAGAAATCCGTGATGAACAGCACCGTGCCGCTTGCCTGCCGGGCAAAATTCTTGGCTCGTGCGTTGGGGCGGTAGCCGAGACGGTCCGCAATTTCCCGTATCGCCGCCTTGGTCTGGTCGGGGATGGTGTAGCTGTCGTTCAGCGCCTTGGAAACCGTGGCAATGGATACCCCCGCCTCCTTTGCCACGTCATAAATCGTCACCGCCATGAATCCGTTCCTCCCGTACTTCATACTCCCATGCACTGATTATGGCATGATTGCCGCCTTTTTTCAAGAGCAATCTGCCTGTCTGCGGTGCGGGAATGGGTGCGCCGCCCAGATTCATGGTGACTGTGATTCTTGTGTTCTCCCAATTCCGGCTGTAGCTGTAGGTCTTCCCTGCCGCGAAATTCGTCACGAAATCGCCGTACCGCAGGGCGGGGTGCGCCTTGCGCAGGGAGATCAGGCGGCGGTAGATATTCTCCAGCGGGTGAGATTTTCCCCACGCCATCGCCTGGCGGTACTCGCTTTCGCTCAGGCCGCAAAGCCCCTTTTCATCCCCGTAAAACACGCAGGGCATACCGGGGAAGGTCATTTGCAGCAGCACCGACAGCTCCATTTTGTCGGTATTCTCCCCGCACAGAGACAGATACCGGCTGACGTCATGGCTGTCCAGCAGATTCAGCTGGGCAAACAGGGCGTTTTCCCGATAGCGCAGCAAAAGGGTGGAAACATTGGTATCGAAGGTTTCCGCATCCACCGTTTCCTCCGCGAAAAATCTGCGGCAATACCGGCGGAAATCGTAATTCATCGCGGAATCCATCATATCCCCGTTCAGGTAATGGGCCGCGTTTTCCCAGACCTCCCCGACGATGATGGCATCCGGCTTTGCCGCCTTTACCGCGGTACGGAACGCGCGGAGGAAGCCGTCGTCCAGCTCGTTCGCCACGTCCAGCCGCCAGCCGTCGATGTCAAACTCCCGTATCCAGTAGACGCCGACGTCGCAGAAATACTGCCTTAAATACGGGTCGGCGGTGTTTGTTTTCGGCATACTGGCAACGTAGGAAAAACAGGTGTATTCCGGAAGTTCACCGGGGGCGGGAAGCTTTGGCTTCGCCGGTAGCTGGTAGAAACAGGAATAGTATTTTGACTCCATACCGTTCCGCAGAACATCCTGAAACAGGAAATGGCGGCTGCTGATATGGTTGAATACGCCGTCCAGCAGAACCCGGATACCAAGAGAATGGGCCTTCTCCACCAGTGCGCGGACATCCTCTTTGCTTCCCATATGTGGGTCTACCTGGTAGTAATCGAGGGTGTCATACCGGTGGTAAGATTCTGCCGCAAAAATCGGGTTCAGATAAATACAGTTGAACCCCATGGACGCGATATAATCCAGATTCTCCGTAACGCCCCGGATGGTGCCGCCCAAACCGGTTTTCCCATCGGAGCCGCCGGAAAGCGTCCGGAATCCGTCGGCGAAGCTGTCCGGGAAAATGTTGTAGACAACGGCGTCCTTCGTCCATTCCGGGACGGAAAGCCGGTCAGCGCGATGGTTGAAGGGAAGCTGGAAATAATCCGCCCGGGTGGGCGTCCCGGCCATTTCGTAGCAATCGCCAAAATAGCAGAGCGTCTCCGCCCCGTCCGACAGTTCAAACCAGTACGCAATACGCTCAAGCTTTGTTTCCAGCCGAACCTCGTACCAGTCAAAATACCGGTCTTCCCGGATTTTTTTCATGGGCAGGCAGGCAAAATCCAGCTCCGGCGTCATGGCGGCGCGGTCGGCGTAAAAGAAGCGGCAGCTCCGCGCCTCGCCTTTTCCGGTTCGCAGGCGGAAAACATAGTGGGTACCGTCCGTGGCAAACGCGAATTCGCTCAATGGTCTATGGTAAATTGTTGCGGGATTCATACATTATCCTTTCACCGAGCCGCCGACGACGCCGGCAACGTAGTATTTCTGCATTCGAATAAAGAGCAGCACCACAGGGATCGCCACGATCACCGCACCGGCGCAGAAGACGGTGTAGTATTCGTAGATATTCGTCTTATCCACCATGGTGTACAGGCCCTTTGCGACCGTAAAGTTGTTGTAATTGTCCTTCATGATGACCGACACGAAGATGTAGTCCACAATGGGGTTAATGAAAGCGTTGATGGCCGTGGTCGCGATCACCGGCTTGGCGTTGGGCAGGATGATCTTCCAGAAGATCGTGCTGTTGGTCGCGCCGTCCAAGATGGCGGCCTCGTCCAGAGATCTGGGAATGGTGTCAAAATACCCCTTGGCGATGTAGTAGTTCAGCGCCGCGCCGCCGGAATACACCAGAATCAGCGCCAGCAGCGTCTGATCCAGGCTTACCGCCTTCATGAAATGGTAAATGGCGATGATGCTCATAAAGCCGGGGAACATTCCCAGAACCAGAGACGCATTCATCAGGAATTTCCGGCTGGGGAAACGAAGCCGGGAGTACACATAGGCGACCATCAGCACCAGAATCGTGGTGATGGCACAGCTGCACCCGGCGACCAGCATCGTGTTGCCGAACCATCGGGGAAAATCAAACAGCTTCCTGTCTGTAAACAGTCGGACGTAATTACCGAAGGTGAAGCTTTTCGGCCAGAGGTAGGAGGTATACGCCCCCTGCTCCGCTCGGAAGGAAGACACGACCAGCCAGAAGACCGGCACCAGCCAGAGCATTGCCAGAACCGCGATCACCACATTCAGCGCCACCGAGGAAACAATCTTGCGCCTGCGCATATTTTTCATTGAAACTGATCCTCCTTCTTCACGGCGCCTGTCCGGTTATACACCAGCAGGGAGCAGCTGCCCACCAGCATAAAGATAAAAATGCCGATGGTCGATGCCAGAGAGTAGTCATTCCGGTTCACCGTCAGCTTGTACAGCCATGTGACCAGCAGGTCGGTCTTACCGGCCTGATAGTAGTCCAGCGAGAAGGGGCCTCCGGCAGTGAGCAGGTATATGACGTTGAAGTTGTTGAAATTCGTCACGAAGGTAGTGATCGTCGCGGGGGCCGTCACGAAGAACATATAGGGCAGCGTGATGGAAATGAACCTTCTGACCGGCCCCGCGCCGTCCATTTCCGCGCTTTCGTACAGCTCGGCAGGGATGTTCATCAGTACCCCGGAAAAGGTCATCATGGTGTAGGGAATGCCGATCCACATATTCACCACAACGACTACAATTCGCGCCAGCGTCGGGTCCAGCAGGAAGGGCAGCGGCGCGCTGATCAGTCCCAGCTCCTGCAGCAGCACATTCACCGCTCCCGCAGGCTCCAGCGCCCGGGAGATCAGCAGCAGACTCACGAACTGGGGGATGGCGATGGCAATGACGAAGCAGGTGCGCCACACCTGTTTGAGCTTCACCAGCTTGCTGTTGATGGCGACGGCCAGCAGCATACCGAGGATGTAGTTCGTAAACGTGGCAAGAATCGCCCAGACGATTGTCCAGCCAAGAAGGCCGAAGAAGGTGTTGGTCTTGATCTCATTGCCCAGAAAAATATCCGTCACGTTGGTCATACCAACCCATGTAAACAGATTTCCGGGGGGCTGGTGATCCGCGTCGAAGTTGGTAAACGCAATGAGGATCATGAAAATGATGGGCAGCAGCGTAAACAGCACCAGCGTCAGCATGGGCATGGAGAGCAAGGTTATATGAAAGCGCTCATTCGTCAGGCTGTGAAGATCGTCCCGGAAGCTCGCGATTTTCCGCCCCTCCCGCAGATTCTCCTGCGCATGCCACGAATCCCGGATGTTCGCGTACCAGATGTACAGGAACACCGCAATCACCGCCAGCGACAGCACGCTGTAGAGAAGAATCAGCATGGAGTTGTCGCCGGGGAATCTCTGATATATCTGTAAGTCCTCGTTCCAGACCTTCCGCTGGGTCTCCGTGCCCAGCGTGAAGAATTTACTCAGATACTGCAGCGCAAAATTTTTAAGGAAGCAGAAAAACCCGATCTGGGTCAAAAGATAGATCAGCCCGCGAACGTACTGCTTATAGCGGATGCAGCCGGTTCCCATGATAAAAAACGACAACCGTGTCCAGAAGCTGCCCTTCGCGGCGGCGCAAAGAAGTATATTCCGTTTTGTGTTTTCTTGCATGGATATCCCTCCGTGAGCATGGGATGGCGAAAAGGGGCTTTTTTACAGCCCCTTTTCGGAATCAAATGAACTTATCCTGCCAGCGCCTGCTCCACGAGCTGATCCAGCATGGTTTGCAGATCGCCGGTGGAATGGGCTTCCAGCTCCGCGCCGAAGGCTTCGGCAGGCGTCCAGAAGCCGCCCAGAACCATCTGGGAAACAGCGAACTCGCTCTGTGCGTTCAGAGCCTGAAGCGCCAGATTGGAGGCGATGGTGTCGTCGGCCAGTGCGTTGACGTTGGAGGGGCCGTAGTTCAGCACGTTGTAGCGCTCGATCTGGGCTTTCTCGCTGGTCAGATACTCCGCCAGCTCCATGGAGTCCACGGGATAGGCGGTCTGGGAGTTGACGCCGTAGATCTTGCAGCCAAGGAAGGAGCCCATCTGAACCTGCTTGCCGTCACAGGTGAAGGTAGGCAGCTTGCAGCAGCCGTAGTTGTCGCCCAGCTTTTCCTGAATCGCGGAGGCGACCCATGTGCCGGACACACCGCAGGCGATGGCGTCGCCGATGCCGCCCGCCAGAACGGAGTCATCACCGGTCACGAATGCGGGGTCATTGCAGAACGCCCGGATCGCTTCCGCGGCGGCAAGGCCGTTGGCGTTGTTGAAGTCGATGACCTGCTTGCCGTCCTCGATGGTCAGCGTGCAGCCGTTGCCAAGGAAGAAGGAAGCCAGATACCAGCCGTTGGAGACGTCCATATGTACCTTCTTGCCGGCAGCGTTGGCAGCTGCCAGAATGCCGTCCAGCGTCTTCAGGTCGTCCTCGGTGAACACGGACTTGTCGTAGTACAGGAAGTAGCCGTTGTCGGAGGTCATGGGATAGCCGTACAGGGTCCCGTCATAGGTCGCCGCGTTGATGGAACCGGGGGTGTTGGCGGCAATGATGGCGTCGGTATTCCGGGTCACTTCGTACAGGGCGTCGGCCTTGACCAGATCCACCAGCTGGTCATCCGCAAACAGGAACACGTCAGCGGCAGCGGCGGGGTCTTCCAGATAACGGGCCTTGCCGTCCACAGCGCCCACGGCGCCGTATTCAAAGGTGTATTCCTTCTCAGGATGCTCGGCGGCAAACTCGCTGCACAGCTTTTCGGTCAGCTCCAGCTCGCCCTGATCCGCCCAGACCTTCAGGGTGACCTTTTCCTTTTCGCCGCTCACCACGGCGGTTTCGGCCTGCGCCTTTGTATTCTCCACAGTGGGAGAAGCGTCCTCAGCCGGAGTGCTGGAACAAGCCGCCAGCATACCAGCGGTCATCAATACTGCCATCAGCAGCGCAATGATCTTCTTCATAATTCTCTGCTCCTTCATAATTATCTTACAAACGGATTTCTCCCTTTGCCGCTTTCATTATATAGACTTCACAAAAATTGGTCAACGAAAATATAGGAAAGCGTTTTCGCATGGCAGCAGCGGCATTTGGAGTACAAAATCACGTCAGCAGCACCCGACGCTGAAAAAAGCCCTTGCCTTTATGTAATACTAAAATCTAGTAAACCACTTTAACCGTCTTACCAGGTATACTGGTACAGCTTTACCTGGAGAGACAGGAAGTACAAGAGCTCTTTGTGCTCCATCTTCAAATCCCTGACAATCTCGGACAGGAAATCATTTCCGGTGAGATTGTGCATTTCGTGTGGGCAGTCGCAGAGGATATCCAGGAACTGCCCTCTGTACAAAACCGGTGAGAGAACCCATCAGCCGTGGGAAGTCCAGTTCGCTCAGATCCGTCACATCCACCTCCAGCACCGGGCCGTTGGCCTGAAAGCGGGTATATCCCCGGGCCGCGATATCGTCCAGAAACTGCTCATAGCTTTTTCTTGTGGGGTTTTCTAGGGGGGCTCCCGGCGGCTCCGGGTAGCAGTCGTTGACCACATGGCCCCGGTGCCGGGTGTCGGACAGATCCCGGGCAGCAAACCGCCGGTAGATGACCTCCGGGTCACCGGTGAGGCGAACCGTCACGGCGGTATAGTGATGGGTTTCCAGCAGTGCCATAATTCCGGGAATGGAAGCGTCCTCAAAATTATTTTCCAGAATAAAAGGTTTTCCCACTTTCATCAGCTGGGCCGCGGCGTAGTACAGAATGTGCATGGCCGCTGTGCCCAGCTGAACCTTTTCTGCCCGGCTGTGAAAGCCCAGATCGTCAAACAGCACCTCCTTGATGGAGTCCTTGGACAGCATTGGAATTCCCAGAGACTCCGAAATCCTGACGGCGATGGTGCTCTTGCCGCTGGCGGGCATACCGGCAACCAGAATGCAGTACATGGCGTTTCCTCCTAAAAACGAAATGAAAGACTGTCCTGATACTCCGAGGGTGTTTTCCCGGTGATTTTCTTGAAGGTGTTGGAAAAATAGCCAATGTCCCGGTAGCCCACCTGTTCCGCCACCTCGTAGACCTTCACCCGGCAGTCCTTCAGCAGCTCCGCCGCCTTGTGGATGCGGTAGCGGGTCAGATATCCCAGAAGCGTGCTGCCGGTTTCCTTCCTGAAGGTGTGGCTCAGGTGACCCTCGCTGATGTTCAGGCTCTGGGCCACGGAGCTGACGCTGATATCCGGCTCCTGATAGTGGTTCTTGATGTACTGGATTGCTTCGGAGACATAGCGGTTGCCGCTGCCGGTTTTCGGCTCCGGCAGCACTGTCTTCTTCGGTGCCAGCTTTGCCTGCACCCGCTGCACCGCCTTTTCCAGATCACCGTCATGGAAGGGCTTGAGCAGATAGTCCACCGCTTCCAGACGCAGGGCGGTCTGAACGTAGGAAAAGCTGTCGTAGGCGGTCAAGATGATGACATGAGTGGTTTTTCCTGCCTGTCGGAGCCGTTCCAGCATTTCGATGCCGTCCATCTGGGGCATTTTCAGGTCGGTGATGATGAGGTCCGGGTCGCATTTTTCTGCCTTCTCCAACCCCTCCGCGCCGTTGGCGGCTTCGCCCACCACCACGCAGTCCAGCGTCGCCCAGTCCACGGTCAGCGCGATGCCCTTGCGGATGAGTTCTTCGTCCTCCACGATGAGTACTTTCAGCATTCTTCTTCCTCCCTTCGGCGCAGGGGCAGCCGCGCCCGGACTCTCGCGCCGCTGCCGGCGGGGTTGTTGTCCAGATACAGGCCGTAGTGCTCCCCGTAGTGCTTTTTCAGAATGGTGTCCACGTTGAATAGTCCCAGATGGTGTCCGCTGGGCGCGGACTCCCGGCGGTAAGGATGGCCGATCATATCCGGCGGCAGGCCGTGACCGTTGTCCGTGACGGTAATGAGCAGGTCTTCCCCCTCCTGAGCCGCCTCCACCCGGATGACGCTGTCGGAAATCCCTTCCAGGCCGTGGAGAATGGCGTTCTCCACAATGGGCTGCAAAATCATTTTGGGAACCATGCAAGTTTCCAGCTTCTCCGGCAGGCTGACCAGAAAGCTGAACTGGTCGGACAGCCGGATTTTTTGTATTTCCACATACCGGTTCAGCACCTCCACCTCCCGGCGCAGAGGCACGAATTCCTCGGCAGAGATACAAAACCGCAGAATATCCGCCAGATTCGTGGACATCAGCGCCACCTGCGGCACATGGTTGATTTTGCTGATCCACTTCATGGTGTCCAGCGTGTTGCACAGGAAATGGGGATTCAGCTGAGCCTGCAGCATCCGTACCTGGGCCTGATTCAGCTCCCGTTGATTTTCCACCAGCTCCTGCCGGTTGGCCTTCAGGGCCAGAACCATGTGATTAAAGCCTGATGCCAGCTGACCCAGCTCATCCTCTCCGTCCCGGGAGACGTGGACGTCCAGATCGTCCTGCTCCAGCCGGGAGAAGGCTTTCAGCAGCCGCCCGATGGGCTGGGAGATCCGGCGGCTCAGAGGCAGGCAGAGCACCACGGAAATCACAATGCCCATCAGAACACAGAAAAAGCTGGCGGCGTGGAGCAGCTTCATGGTGCTCTGAGTAAACATCTGGGGCTGACGCAGTACCAGATACAGGCCGGTGGGCGGATGCTCCTGAATTAGCAGGCGGTATTCCTCCGTCTCCGCGCCGGGATTGCCGTTCCGCAGCAGTTGGCCACGCAGGGAATCCGCCAGCTCCTCCTTCATGCCGCTCTGGCTGGCGTAGACCGGGTGCCAGTACCGATTTAGAATCAGAACCTCGTTGGAACTGCCGTATTTGCCGGCGAAGAGCTTTTGAAAATTCTCCTCGGACAGTTCCATCACCAGATAGCCCAGCAGTTCTCCCTGAGGATTTTTCAGAAGCGCCGCGCCCTGCAGCAGGGTTTTGCCGCCGTCCATGGGCGCCTGATACACCGCCTGCCCGCCGGCATTTTTCGCCGCGAACAGGACGCCCCACCGGGTGGAAAGGGTGGTGCCTGCTGTAACGCTGCCGGTGGAATAGCGCAGACTGCCCCGCAGATCATACAAAGAGTAATCCGCCAGATCCCGGCTGCCCTCAGTGGCCAGGAACAGGGCGGTATTGATTTGGGTGTCCTCCCGGCTTGTAAAAGCCCGGGGCAGCAGGCGGCTTTCTTCCAACGCTCGGGCTGCCCCCGGCAGGGCGTCGCTGATCCGATCCAGGGCGGTCATCAGGTGGGCGGTCTGGGTCTGGGCGTCGGTGTCCAGCTGCTTCGTCATCTGGATCCGGGAAATTTGGGACAGCATGGTGGAGCAGATGATCATGGGCGCCAGAGAGGCGATCAGGAAGGATAGCAGCAGCCGGTTTCGGAAGGAACGGCTCTGAGGTCGGGTCATGACGGCACCTCCCCAAGCAGGAAGGACCATTCCGACAGCAGCCGGTCCCGGTTCTGGCTGGCCCATTCCACATCGTAGGACACCATGTTCAGGGTGGACAGCGGCGGCAGGGAGGGGTCCGCGGGAATGTCCGCCCGGACCGTCCGGCGGCAGAACCGCTGACCCACCATGGACTGTACATCGGTGCTGACGGTGAAATCCAGAAACAGTCTGGCGTTGTCCCCGTGGGGCGCGCCCTTCACCAGCGCACTGCCGTCGGGGACACAGGAAGTGCCGTCGGACGGGTAGACCAAAGCGATGTCCTCCCCGGCGGCGATATGTTGGAGGGCAGTCTCCTCCAGCGTGATGCCCACCAAGGCGCTTCCGTCAGCGACTGCGGTCAGCACCGCGCCGGAGCTGTCCAGCTGCTTTCCATCCAGCGCAGTGCACAGCCGAGTCAGGCTATCCTCCATCCCACCGCCCGTCTGAAGCCGGGTCACCAGCGCCGTATAGGAGGAACCGGATATCTGGGGGTCGGCAAAGGCGATTTTTCCCCGAAAAGCCGGGGATTCCAGATCCTTCCAGCTCGTTAAGGACACCGGGGCCACCAGTTTGGTATTGTACACCAGCACCACGGGCAGGGCAGAAAAAGGCGTCCAGCAGCCGGACTCCGCCTGAAACTGCTCGGAGATACCGGCGGCCTCCCGACAGATATAGGGGCTGAAGCAGTCCTGATAGGACTCGAGGCTCTCCACACCGCCGCCGAACATCACGTCCGCCTTTGGCGCGTCCGCTTCCTGCTGGATGCGCTGGAGCAGCTCATTGGTGCCGCCGCTGACCACGTCCACCCAGATGCCTGTGCGCTCCTCAAATTCCCGGATAATGGGAGTGTAGACCTCCTCTTTATGGGAGGTGTAGACCACCAGCCGCTGAGCCTCTCCGGGGGTACAGGGAAGCGGCTCCGGCTGCTTTGCGGTGCAGCCTGCCAGCAGGGGAAGGAGCAGGGCCAGAATCAGAATTTGTTTTTTCATAGGCATATCTCCGCTATGCTTTGAATGAAGTGACTAAATTATAGCACACAGGTCTTGCGATTTCATCATATTTTACACAAAAATCAGAAATATGCAAAAAATATCAGTTTTGACCGGTTTATTTTTGTTTGTTTTGCCGTTAGACTATAAGCACAGCAGGGAACAAGACCTGCCGCCGAATAAATCTTTTGAGGAGGAACTGAAATGAAACGTATCGTCGCAATGCTTCTGGTTCTGTGCATGGCGCTGGGCCTGGCCGCCTGCGGACAGAAGACCCCCGCTCCCACGGAAGCCCCCGCTGCTTCCGCCGAGGCCGCTCCCGCCGCTACGGAACCCCCCGTCGAGGAGAATCTGACGGAAACCCAGAAAATCATCAAGGAAGCTCAGACCATGACCCTCGAGGAGTTGGGCAAAAAGGCCATCGAGGAGTCCAACGGCAAGATGTTCTACGGCGTGGGCAACTCCAGCCGCGGCAAGAGCGCCCTGCCTCTGTTCATCGCCTACTTACAGACCATCGACCCCAGCTACAACATGGATTTCGAGTGGCAGCAGCCCAAGAACAACAAGATCTTCGATCAGCTCACCGCTGACTCCCTGAAGGACACCGGCACCTTCGCCATGACCCTGATTCAGGACGGCAACCAGATCGAGAGCAAGATGGTTCAGACCGGTGTTCTGGACACCTTCATCCCCAAGGACTGGGCCGAAGCCAACGGCACCACTGCCGAAGAGTACAAGGGTTTCCTGGCTCTGCAGACCCTGAACAAGGTCTTCATGTACAACAACACCGGCAGCAAGACTTATGACAACTGCTGGGACTTCGTCGCCGAGGGCGAGCATGGTCTGTACATGGACATCGACTCCGAGATCGTCGGCAAGAACTTCCTGTATATGCTCACCGAGGACACCTACGCCGGCTGGCTGAAAGAAGCCTACAACGCCCTGCCCGCCGAGGAGCAGGCCTACTTCCAGCCCACTATCAAGGCCATGGAGTCCGAGGCCGCTGATCTGGGCCTTGGCCCCGACGGTGCCTACGCGCTGGCTTGGATCAAGCTGTGGGTAGAGAGCTACAACGCCCAGACCGATGACGGCCCCATCTGCAACACTCTGGTCGATAAGAGTGCTACCGATCAGTTTGGCCTGCTGGTTTACTCCAAGCTCCGCTCCGTTGAGGAATCCAACTCCGTCTCCGTGAACAACGTCAACGTTGCCGCTTACACCGACGGCTATCAGGGCATCGGCGGCTACGGCTACTGCCACTACCTGTTCGTCACCGACAACAGCCCCCTGCCCTGGACTGCCTGTGCCTTCATCGCCTACATGACCTGCACCGAGGACGGCTTCTCCGCCTGGGGCAAGGACATGGGCGGCTACTCCTCCAACCCCAAGGTTGCTGAGGCTACCGAAAACACCCGTCACCATCAGACCGGCGGTTACGTGGACGGCGTCAGCGTCTACGAGGCCAAGAACGACCGGGGCTACGACTGGTGGACCACCGACGGCAAGCTGGTTCTGGAAGATCCCGAGTACTGCGCTTCCGTTGCCTTCACCGTAGGCAGCTGGATCGAAATGCTGACCAAGTACAGCGCAGGCTAAATTCCAGAAAAATTTCAGTCAAGTAACAAAGACGGCGCCTCTGGATCTGCCCAACAATCGATCCGGAGGCGCTTCCCTTTCCGGAAGGAGGTTCCATGAAAACAACCGCCAATCCCCCCGCCAGCCGCCTCACCATCGGGCTGAACAAGACGAAAACCTTCTTTTCCAAGCCCTATAACGTGATCCTGCTGCTGATGGGCATTGTCTTTACCGTTACCACCGTCGCCCCCATTTTGGCCATCATTCAGGACACCCTGAAAATTCACCCCGGCACCATCGATGCCCACCTGACCGGGCAGGTGTCCGGCTATACCCTCGTCAACTACATCGACCTCTTTACCAGCCGGATGGCAAAAACCAACCTGTGGACGCCCCTGCTGAACACCCTCCTGCTGGCAGTGGGCACCTGCATCGTGTCCATTCTGTTCGGTGGCATTGTGGCCTTCCTCGTCACCCGCACCAACATGGCATGGCGCAAGTACATCAGTTCCATCTTTATTTTCCCCTATATCATGCCACAGTGGACGCTGGCCGTGGTGTGGCAGAACCTTTTTAACTCCAACGCCGTCACCGGCACCTCCAACGGTCTTCTCGCAGCCCTGTTCGGCATCGAGATGCCCATGTGGTGGTGCAAGGGTCTGTTCCCCAGTATGGTGGTGCTGGGTCTGCACTACGCCCCCTTTGCCTACATTCTTATCGGCGGCATTTTCCGCAACATGGACGCGAACCTTGAGGAAGCCGCCACCATTCTGGACACCCCCAGGTGGAAGATCATGACCCGCATCACCCTGCCCATGGTCAAGCCCGCCATTCTGTCCACCATTCTGCTGGTCTTCGGCAGCGCCATGGGTTCCTACCCCGTGCCCCATTATCTGGGCCTCAGCACCCTGTCCACCAAGTACGTCTCCATGAACTCCAAGTATACCGGCGAAGCCAGCATCCTTGCCATCATCATGATGATCTTCGGCGTGGCCATCATGATGCTGAATCAGCTGTCTCTCACCAGCCGGAAGAACTACACCACCGTCACCGGCAAATCCGGTCAGATCTCCAAGATCAATCTGGGTAAATCTGGCAAGTACATCATCGCCGTGATTTTGGTCATTCTGACCTTCTTCACCAGCATTTTCCCCATCGTCTCCTTCGCCTTCGAGACATTCCTGCCCAACCCCGGCGACTACTCCTTCCTGTACACCGGCGATGCCAGCAACCTGACCGCCAAGTGGTGGGTCACCAGCGAAAACGTCACCGAGAACGGTATGTACGGCCAGAAGGGCATCCTGCACAACGAGACCATCTGGCACGCCTTCCGGGGTACCATCTTTGTCAGCGTGTGCTGCGCACTGCTGGCGGGCACCATCGGCACGCTGGTTGGCTACGCGGTGTCCAAGAACCGGCGAAGTAAATGGGCGAATTATGTCAACTCAATGGCCTTCCTGCCATACCTGATGCCCTCGCTGGCAGTCGGCGCGGCCTTCTTCATTCTGTTCTCCACGGAGAAGCTGAACCTGTTTAACACCTACACCCTGCTGATCATCGTGGGCACCATCAAGTACATCCCCTTCGCCAGCCGCAGTTCCCTGAACTCCATGCTGCAGCTGTCCGGCGAGATCGAGGAAGCCGCCATCATTCAGGACATCCCATGGATCAAGCGCATGACCCGCATCATCATCCCCATCCAGAAATCCTCCATCATCAGCGGCTACCTGCTGCCCTTCATGACCTGCCTGCGGGAGCTGAGCCTGTTCATGCTGCTGTGCGTACAGGGCTTCATCCTGTCCACCACGCTGGATTACTTCGATGAAATGGGCCTGTATGCCTTCTCCAGCGGCATCAACCTGATCCTCATCATCACCATTCTGGTGTGCAACACCCTTGTCAACAAAGTCACCGGCGCAAGCCTGGATAAAGGAATCGGAGGTTAAATCATGCCTGAAATCAGATTAGAGCATATCACCAAGCGCTGGGGCAAGTTCTATGGTGTGGACGACCTGAATCTTGTCATTGAAAATAACGCGTTTGTCACCCTGCTGGGCCCCTCCGGCTGCGGCAAGACCACCACCCTGCGGATGATTGCGGGACTGGAGGCCCCCACTAGCGGACGCATCACCATCGGCGACACGGTGGTATTCGACAGTGAGCTGGGCATCAACATCCCCGCCAACAAGCGGAAGGTGGGCTTCCTTTTCCAGAACTATGCCCTGTGGCCCAACATGACCGTCTACCAGAATATTTCCTTCGGCCTGTCAAACATCAAGGAGGAAATGCCGAAGATCAGCTTTGAGGCGAAAAACGCCGCCCGTCTGGCACAGATCCTCAAAAATCCTCAGGATGTGGTAAAGACTCTTGAGGAATGCCGGGATAAAAACGGCAAGCTGGACGAAAAGAAGGCCATCATCAAGCTGATCGATACCTACACCATCTCCCAGTACACTGCCAAAAAGCTGTTCGGCTATCATTTGGAGCAGGGTAAGGACGTGTCCGCCGAGGTAAAGGCTCTGGAAGAAAAGGTGGAGGCCGCTCGAAAGGCTCAGCCCTTCAACGAGAACTTTGAGCTTCTCAAGGACGGCAAGGTGGAAACTGCTGTGCGCAAGCTGACCAAAGAAGAGGTCGACCTGTCCGTGCGCCGGGTGTCCCGCATCGTCAAAATCAGTATGTTCATGGACCGCTATCCCGCGGAGCTGTCCGGCGGTCAGCAGCAGCGTGTGGCCATTGCCCGGACGCTAGCTCCCGAGCCCAGCGTGCTGTTCATGGACGAGCCGCTTTCCAATCTGGATGCCAAACTGCGTCTGGAAATGCGCTATGAATTGCAGCGGCTCCATGTGGAGACCGGCTCCACCTTCGTATACGTCACCCACGACCAAATGGAGGCCATGACGCTGGCAACGCAGATCTGCCTGATGAACAACGGTGTCCTTCAGCAGTATGCCGCGCCGCTGGAAGTTTACAATCACCCTGCCAATCTTTTTGCGGCAGACTTCGTGGGCAACCCCTCCATCAACTTTGTGGAGGCCAAGGGCTGGCAGGGGCCTGAGGGCAGCATTGAGCTGACGCTGCTGGACGGACACAAGGCAGTTTTCACCCCCGAGCAGCCATTGCAGCTGCCCCAGTGGTTCCACCGGCGGGACGAGGAGCTGGAAGCCCAGGCGCAGGCTCTGAAGGCCCGTGCGGGAGAGAGCGGCTACGTGGAAAAGAGCAACAAGGACGAGACCTTCCGCTACCACATCGCCAGAGTCAACGACGAGGACGACGGCATCCACGAGGAGCCGATGCTCACCAATGAGGATCTGGTGCTGGGCATCCGCCCGGAGTTCCTGTCCATCACCGGCGGTGGAAATGTGGAGTGCGAGATTTACGGTGCCATGCCCACCGGCATGGAATCCACCGTCAAGGTGCGCATCGGAGAGTATTTGCTCACCGGCGTGGTCTTCGGCAGCACCCTATTTACCATCGGAAGCAAACACCTGCTGGATATCACCGGCAGCAACGTGATGCTCTTTGACCGGTCAAGCGGTCGGCGCATCACCTCCGGCACCCTGAAGCTGCTGTGATCCGGGGACTGTTATTCGATCTGGACGGAGTTCTGGTGAACACTACCCCCCTCCACGCCCGGGCGTGGCAGGAGCTTGCCGAAGAATTGGGAATTCCCTTCACTCCGGCAGACCAGGAGGCCTTTCTGGGCATCAGCCGGGCACAGTGCCTGGAAATTCTGCTGAAAAAGGGAAACCGCTCCCTTTCGGAATCCGAAAAAGAGAGGCTGTGCACCCGGAAAAATGACCGCTACCGGGAGATGATCGGCACTTTGACCCCGGCGGCGCTGCTGCCGGGCGTGTCGGAATTCTTACGCGTTGCCCGGGCCGAGGGATACCGGACAGCTCTTGGCAGTGTCAGTAAAAATGCGGAGTTTGTCCTGAAAAAGCTGGAAATTACGGCGTTTTTTTGACGCCGTAATCGACGGCAGGAAAATTGTAAACGGCAAGCCCAACCCGGAGGTGTTCCTCAAAGGAGCGGAGGCTCTGGGACTCCCACCTGAGCAGTGCCTGGTTTTCGAGGACTCAGCCGCAGGTATCGAGGCCGCCCACCGGGGCGGAATGAAAGCCATCGGCATTGGAACAGCCCAGCTGCTCCCGTCGGCAGAGCTGACCATCCCAGGCTTCTCCGGCGTAATGCCGGACGCGCTTCTGGCGCAGTTGCTATAACACTTTTATCAGATTGATACCGTGTATCGGGGAACCTCTGAACAGTTCTGTTTCTGCTGGACAGCGAGTCTTTAGTCCCAGCTGTGCAGCTCAAAAAATGGGAAAAATATCCGCATTTTCATACTGACTTTCATTCGTGAGGATGGAAATTTTAATATGAAGATCATAAAGCGACGGGTATCCATGATTTTTCATTTCGAAAATTACGGATGCCAGATTGGAACAGGAGCATGCCGAAACCTATGCCCAGTTCAAATCCATCCGGGAGGATTCTCAGCAGCTTTGGAAAATTAAATTCTATGTGGACTCTGCCCGCAAGAATTTTGAACAGGCGCAGCAGCGCACATCCCACAAACAGGATCAGGAAATTTGATTCCTTCATTCTGTCAGAAAGGGGATAAAAGCATAATTTCAACGGGCAGCATCTGTAATCACTTACGGATGCTGCCCATCTTTTCTTTTTTCTGTGTCGTAAAACATCACCGTTGGTAGTATGATATAGGCTATAGTCCACAAAAAGGATAAAATCACTTTGTGCGATACACAGAAAAACCACGCATCAAAGGGAACAGGGGAAATTTATCCTTGACAAATCGCGTGCCACTTTGTACTTCATCAATACTTACGATATTGCCATCTTTTCGTGCATATATCAATTTTGAGTGCTTTGTCACTGTACTATCATTCCTTTCTAAAAAATATATCTTGTTCTGTTAAAGCGTCAGCCCTTCACCCCCGCGAGGGCGAGGAACTTCTTGTCAGACTGAATGGCGTGGGTCACGAACTTCCCTTCCCGGAACAGCGCGTAGGTGGTCACCGGGGCGGGGAGATTCTGCGCGGTTTGCCTGTCCGTGATCCGGACGGTTTTCAGGGGAATGTCGTGCTCTGCGGCGGCCTCCGCCACCCGGGGCACCCAGTAATAGGTGAACGGACACTGATCCGTATAGTAGAGAACGAAGCCGCTCTCCCCGATTTGCGGATGTCTGGCGCATTCCTTGAACGTTGGCTTTTCCGCCGACGGCGTCAGCGGCAGATACATGAGGGTGATCCCGCAGTCCGAGGTGTCCGCGACGGTGAAGCCCTTGTAGGCCAGATACTTGGGGTCGGAAAGAAACTCCCGCTTCCTGCCCTCCGCAGAAAGGACGCATATCCCCTGCCGCCCCTGCGCTTTGGCGTCCCGGATGCACTCATTCAGCAGGTCGGAGGAATACCCATGCCCCTTCATGGACCCGGCGATCCACAGGCAGTCAATATAAAGATACCCCGGCGCGTCGATGGGGACCCAGGCGTTCTCAGCCGGGATGTACTCGATGAAGCACTTGCCCCGTTCCTCGCTCCGGTAAAAAACCAGCCCCTCCGCGAACCGTTCCTTGAGCCACGCCTTTTTCGTGACGCTCTGCTTGCCCGACATGGCGCAGCAGATGTGCTCGGAGTCAATGTTTTCGCTTGTGATTCGGATGTATTGCATATGGTTTCTCCTTTTTGCAAATTTGCCCATAACCGGCATTTCCCGACAGCCTCACGGCTGTCGGGAAAGTGGTGGGTGAATTTACTTTTCCGGATTCAGGGCGACCTGATAGTCGAAGCTGCCCATGTGGAGAACTGCGCCGTTCTTTACGCGGCTCCAGGTGTCCGGTTTCAGATTGGTGCCGTTGAGGACGGTGCCGTTGGTCGAACCCATGTCCTGAATGTACAGGTAGCTGCCATCCCATTCCACGGTGCAGTGCTTGCCGGAAAGCTGGTAGTCTTCCGCGTTGAGAATGATGTCGGCGCGGTCGTCACGACCCAGAACCTGAGGCGTATGGGGTGCAAGGGTGAAGCTGGTGGAAACATCCTGATGGGACGCGACGGTCATCTGGACAGTCACGCCGCCGCTGGGGGTTACGGGCTTGGTGGCGACCCACGACTCGTCCGGAACGGGGGTCGTCGTAGGAATATCAAAATCACCAGTGGACGGGATGGACGCCATGACGGGGTTGTTATCGATGACGGGGTTGTTATTGATGATCGGAAGATCCCTATCCCGAAGCCACTGCTCCTGCTTCTTCCGGCTGTTGTTCACCGCGACCACGACGATCACCACGATCACGGCCGCCAGTGCGACCGCGCAGCAGATGACCAGAATGAGATTTTCCCGAACCCAGTCCATAACGGAGGTCTGCGCTTCCGGCTCCTCGATTACTTCGGTGGGGTCGGTAACGCCGGTGGGAGCGGCCGGGATGGCGGCGGGAACCGTGGTCAGGTCAACGGCGACGGAATCTTCCCACCGGGTATCGCCCAGCTCGTAGGCGGCGCGAACCGTGGCGTTGTTGCTGTTGGAGGTCACGAAGGCAAGGTCGATTTTGATGACGGAGCCGTCCTGAATGGTTTCCCAGACCTGCTGAGCCGCGGCGGCAGCGGAGATCTTTTCCTCGGCGGGAACCAGACCGATGCCGCCTCTGGAAACCTCCGCCATTTTCAGCATGTTGTCGGCGTTTGTCAGAGAATAGGCAGAGGTGGAGCTGCCGGTGATACCGATGGCGTAGACCGGGATGGAGGTGGCGCTGACCACGTCGATGGCCCGCTGCTGGGTGGTGCCGCCGTCGGCGAGAATGCCGTCGGAGAGGATCAGCAGGCACCGGTTCGTGCAGTAGCTGGTCTTCTTTTCCAGACTGCCCATGGCTTCCACGATGGCGCTGTACATATCCGCTCTGACGCCGTCGCGCTTAAGAGTGTCGATGGCGGCGGTGCGGGCGTCCATGGTGTCGAGGACGGCGCCCTCAACGACTTTGCTGCCCACGGTGGTGATGACCATGGAGTCACCCTCGCCCATGCGGCTGCTGATGATGTCCAGAATGTCCGTCTGCTGCTCGATCTGCTCCTTGGACATGTGGGTGGAGATGTCCACCAGACAGTATACCGTGGTGGGCAGCTTTTCCTGACGCACGGTGGTCAGGACGGGGTCGGAGATCTGCTGGGAATCGATGGAAACCGTCAGGCTTCCGTTTTCGGGGAGTACGGTGCCGTAGACGAGAAGGTCATTCTGATGCTCCTCCGTCACGATCTCGTGAAAGGTCAGAAACGAATTCAGTTCAGCGGCCTGTGCGCTGACCGCGGGGCAGAGCAGAAACAAAAACAGGCAGACGCATCCTAAGAATGCGGTTATTCTTTTCATTTTGACTACTCCTTTATCCAAATTGCGATGGCGGTGTTGTTGTCCACATCCGTGCTTTTCCGCATCATGGCGCGGCAGCGAAGCAGATATACCCATTCCTCCGCCGTGGCGGCCTTGTGAAGATCGAGCATGATCTCGTCCTCCAGCAGCCGCTCCCAGAGACCGTCGGAGCACAGCAGAAACGCGTGTTCGCCGGGGGAAAGCGTGATGGGCGCATGAAGCTGGGGCTTGATCTCGTCGTCGCCGATGACCCGGAACAGCTTGCTCCTGCCCTCAAAGGACGGAATTTCCGACCGGGAATGCAGCTCGCCCATTTTGATGGAAAGCTGGGCGAGGCTGTGATCCTCCGTGTAGTCCGCGAGGACGCCGTTGTGGAAGTGGTACAGCCGGCTGTCGCCGATGTGTGCCCATACCGCCTGATTTTTGTAAAGATACAGCGCGACCGCCGTGGTCTTCATCTGGTTGGCGTTGGCGCGGGTGGCGAGGATGTTCCGGTTCGCCTCGTTCATCCATGCGAGAATCGTCTCGCCGGAGGGCAGCGCCTCATCCGCCTGCCACTGGGAAAGCGCCTTGACGCCGATGGAGGACGCGGCCTTTCCGCCGCCGTGGCCTCCCAGACCGTCGCAGATGACGGCGCAGTACTGATCCGGTCCCGGACTGAAATAGACGCAGGAATCTTCGTTTTCAGACCGGCTGCCGATATTTGTATACCAATACCCTTCAATTACCATAGCTGTTTACCTGTTGTTTCTGGGCTGATCGGGCGGGTCGTAGCCCAGAACGATCAGCGTGTAGTTGTCCTGATACGGCAGGGCAGCGCCCATGATCCGCTGGCCGATGTGGGACGCGGCCAGCTGGACGCTGCCGCAATCGCGCAGGATGGCCGCCATTTCGGCGTCGCTTACAGTGCCGTAGACGCCGTCGCTCATCAGCAGCACCCGGTCGCCGGGGAGCAGTGGGATGGGCGTGCGGTTGTAGTCCACATGGCGCAACTCGCCCATGCCGATGAAGCTGGTGAGCTTCCGTCCGTTGGGGTCGCGCAGTGCTTCCGCCATGGAGCGCTTGCCCTCCAGAATGTCGGGCATCCAGTCCTGCAGCAGATCGTGGTCACGGGAAAGCTGGCTGAGCTGGCCGTCCCGGTACAGATAGACCCGGCTGTCGCCCACGGAGATCCACCGCAGCGCATTGCCCGTGATCAGGGTGGACACCACCGTGGAGCCGCTGGTGTAAAGCCCCTTGGGGCCGAGCATCTGATTGACGGCGCGGTTGATACCGGCCACCATACCCGGCAGCGCGGTGGGAACCTGATTCGCCTGAAGGGTGGAGCCGAAGGTCAGCGCCTCCATGACGATCTTCTGGCTGACCCGTTCTCCGCCGGAGAGGCCGCCCATGCCGTCGGCCAGAACTGCCAGAATGCCTGTATTGCGGAGCACGGCTGTCTGACCGAAGCTGTCCTGCTGGTAATCCCGTCTGCCGATATCATGTATCTTGCCGATGGAGATACCGGGGATGGGACAGACCGTTTCCTCCACGGTTTCCTTGGTAATGGGGACGGGGTGCACGACTACAGGCTTGGGAGGATTCAAGGGCATTTCATTTGCCCGCTCGTGCTCGCGGACGTTTTTCCGCAGCATTGCCAGCAACAGGATACCCACACATGCCCCTGCCGTGAAAGTGAAGCAGGCGATCCGCATAGCCAGACGGAAAGCGGTTAGAGGTGTTTGCTCCGCGGCGCTGTTTTCCGTTTCTCCGGGTATGGGGATAATGACACCTGCCTGGGAGGGGGCAGCCGCATCCGGTGGCAAAATCGGAACTTTTGTGGGCAGAGTTTCCTGAGGTTGGGTTTCATGCGGCGGAGTATTTTGCGGCAGAGTCTCCTGCGGCGGGGTGTTTTGCGGAAGAGTTTCCTGTGACGGGGTTTCCTGCGGCAGAGTTTCCAGTGGCTGGGTCTCCTGCGGCAGAGTTTCCAGTGGCTGGGTCTCCTGCGGCAGAGTTTCCGGTGGCTGGGTCTCCTGCGGAAGAGTTTCCTGTGACGGGGTCTCCTGCGGCAGAGTTTCTTGCGGCGCGGTATCCCATGGCAGGATCTCTTGCGGCAGGGTTTCCTGCGGCAGAGATGGAGCGGCAATAAGATCGTCCGATTTATGTGCAAACCCCAGGAACCCCGTCACAAGCGCCAGAAGGATCAGCACCACCGCCATTACGGCCAGCAGAGACTGCCTGCGCTTTATCATAGCTGCTTTATTTCTTTTCATTCCAATCAAACCGATCTCCGCAAAGCGGCACAAATAACAGCTTCGTCGTACCAATCGTCAGCACGTCGTAGGCTTCGATTTTCTCTACGCTGAGAGCGGGCTTCCCATTTACCCGCACGATATTGCGGCCGGAACCGGGGCCAAAGTAAAAGGTGCGATCCTCGTTGTCGTAGGCGATGATGGCGGAATTCTCCGCGCTGATGTGGGAATCCTCGGGAATGGAAATGTCCATCTTGGCGCTGCGGCCGATGTAGTTGTTCTGGCTGTGAATGCGGTAGTCAGTGCCCTTCGTGGCGCCCTCGATGCACACCAGCCAGCCCACCACGGGGTCAAAGGGAACGCTTTCCTTATTGTCGTCCGAGCTTGCGGGGAAAATGGGCGTCGTCTTCGGGAAGGCGTCCATGCCGTTGGACTGGGCATCCTGGAAGCCTGCGCTCACGGTGGGCTGGTAACCCTGCACCTTGCTGCCATTGTCCTGATTGACGGGCATGGTCGCGGCGGGAGCGTTGTTGTCTACGGCGTAGCTGTCGCCGGTGTGGCCGAAATAGTCAGTGGGCAGAATGTCGTCGCCAAGGATGTTGTTCCCAAGGGGATTTTTGTTTCTCGCGGCCTCGGCGGCGCACATCGGGCAGGTGGCGTTTTCTTCCGAGTCATAAAAGTGACCTTTGCTGCAGCGAACGATTTCCATAATAATGAACCTCCTGTATGTAAATGGTGTTGATATTGTTTGTTAACAGACGGTGATGCGGTTTTCGGAAGTACCGACGCAGAAGCTGCTGCCGTGCTTCAGGGCGACCTTTGTCCCGGCGGGGACGCGCTTGCCGTGGATGAAGGTGCCGTTGCGGGAGCCTTCGTCTACGAGGATCAGGAACTCGCCATTGCTTTCCAGCGTACAGTGCCTGCGGCTGACGGCGGCGGCGCTCTCCGGGAGACGGATCTGACAGCTGGGGTCACGGCCAACGGCGACCTTGCCAGCCGGTACGGGGATGATTCTGCCATCCGGCAGCTGCACCCGGAAGGAGGGCGTATATCCGCCAGCGGGAACGGTGCCGCCGGGGACAGTGCCGGGGGTGACGCCGCCCGCGGGGTACTTCTCAGCGCTCCTGCGGTTGCGCAGGAGGAAGTAGATAGCCACGGCCACTGCCGCCACGGCGACCGCTGCCGCCGCTATGGTGACGACGGAGATCGAGCTTCCGGCGCTCATGTAGGGGATGCCCATCTGATCCAGCGCCTGCGTGACGTACTCGCTGTAAATGGCGCAGGAGTAGGAATCCACGATGCCGTAGGTGTTCAGGCCGATCACGTTGCCGTTTTCGTCGATCAGGGGGCCGCCGGAGTTGCCGCCGGAGATGACGGCGTCGTGAAGAAGAACATTGGTGTTTCCCGCGGCGGACATGACCATATGTCTGGCAACCGTGCCCCTGGTTGCGGTGATGTCATTGCTGCCCACGGTAGCGCTCAGATCGTCTACGACGGCGGGGCAGCCGAGGGCGACTACGGTCTCGCCCTGCTTGACGCTTTCGCTGGAGCGGATGGGCAGGGGCTTGCACTCCGTGACGGGGCGGGCGGCTCTCAGAATGGCGTAGTCGGGATAACCACTTTCGGAGATGCGCACGATGCTGCATTCCACGGAGGTCGCTTCACTGGGGAGGCCGGTGACATCGCTGATGGTGAAGTTATCCAGCATGATCCAGATCCGGACGTGGTCGGAATCGAAGGCGTAGTTATATTCACTCAGGTAGGCGGACGCCACATGCCAGTTGGTGACGAAGTATTCGGGCGTGCTGCCCTTCTGCCCCACGGCAAAGCCGGAGCCAACGGCGGCGGCTGCGGGTGTGTCGTCGGGGGAAAAGCCGACGACAAAAAGCTTCACAACGCCCTCTTTCGCCTGACTGATGACGGTGGGTAGATCGGTCCTGGCGCTGGCGGGGATCGCCAGCATGGCGGCCAGACAGATCAGCACCATTACCATGGCGGCCAATCGTTTACATACATATTTCATAACTGCTCTCTCCTTTTTATACCATCCCGCGGAAACCCCGGGAGATTAAATACGACCTGCTCTGCGAAAAAGTATACCATCCTTTGGAAATATTGTCCATTCCCTATTTCCGGACTGCGGGAATTTTGCTTCGCTCCCTTGGATGATTTCAGTATAGCAGGTTTTCCGGATTTGTGGTTGCATGGCGTGCAACAATTTGAAGAAATTCAAAAAGGCAGTGCTGGACGATGATCGCAGTCCATCAGCGGTCGCGGAATACCTCAAGAATCTTGCTGTCAGAGCCAATAAGCGTTTTCAGCATGTCACAATTTTTGAACATGCTCGTTGTATTTGTTGCGCTGGAAGCGTGGAAGTAGGACAAATCCAACTTGGTCAGACTGCGGCAGTTGTAAAACATATAGGACATGTTCGTCACATTGGAGGTATCAAAGTTACGCCCAAAATTGATTTCTTTCAGGTTGACAAACCGCCCAAACATATTGGAGGCATTCGGATTCGGAGCAATCTTCCCATTGGAGGCTACATACAGATTGTTGCCGCTCATCCAAGCAAGAATGCTTCCGTCTCCCGCGTCTGACATGTCCCATGCGTCACTGGGTGCGCTCTTGAGACTGCTCAGGAAAGAAACGTAGTACACATCTTCACGGAGATATCGTTCCTGTCCCCAGAAGTACGAAGTACCGTTATATGGTGTCGGCGCCATTACGTGGACAGATGTAGATGCTGTGGATGGTTTCCTCGCGCCAATGATTAAATTGAGCATTATGACAACGACCACCGCCGTGACAAGTATCAGCCATTTGGGAAACGACCGCTTTTGCTGGGACGGCTGGGAGGTTGTGGGAGCCTTGGCTGCCGGTTTCACTGCCGTCGGTGCAGGTTTCGCCGCTGCCGGTTGGGGAGGTGCCGACGGCGTGGGTGTCGGATACGTCGGTTTCGGCGCTGCCGGGGCGGCCTGTACCGCTGCCGGTCTGGGAGGGGCCTTCACCGTTTCGACCGGCTGGGGCGGCGTCGGCACTGCCCGGGGCGGCTCCGCCTGTCCGCTCTGCGGGCGGACAGCCATTTGCAGCAGCGCGGTCATGTTCTTGGGGCGGTTTTCCGCCCGGATGCTCATGCAGTACGCCAGAACGTCAAACTGCGCCTGCGTCAGCAGCGGCTGGCAGGTCAGGGTGTCATCCACGATCCTGTCCACAGCCGTGGGCGGCAGAATGCCGGTGCAGCAGTAATAGATCGTGGCGGCCATGGCGTAAACGTCCGTCCATGGGCCGATGCTGGCGTTGCGCTGATACTGCTCGATGGGGCTGAAGCCCTGTTTGGCTACCATCTGGGAGGACTGGACGTTGCCGTCCCGTCCCTGAATGTCCAAGTCCTTGGCCGCGCCAAGGTCAAGCAAAATCAGCCTGCCGTCCGGCCGCACCATGATATTGTCCGGGCTGATGTCCCGATGGATAATGCCATGCTCGTGAACTTCTGCCAGCGCCTGAATGATGGGCGTCAGCAGGGACAGGCAGGTGTCGAAGGGCATCGGCCCCTCCCGCTGCAGCTTTTTCAGCAGCGTCTCGCCCTCGATGAAGTCCATGACAATGTAAGCCGTTTCATTCTGGATGAAAACGGATTTTACCCCCACAACGCCGGGAATTCCGCCCAGCTTCGCCATTTTCCGGGCTTCTTTCAGGAAGCTGTCGAAGCCCTTCTGGGTGCCGGTCTTTCCCATCATGGCGGTGCTCCACACCACCATGGAGCGGTTTTCCCGGCTGACCATGCCGGTGCTCATGGGGAAATATTCTTTGATCGCGACCTTCTGTTCCAGCAAAAGGTCAAAGCCTATGTAGGTGATGCCGAAGCCGCCCTGCCCCAGCATCTCGCCCACCAGATACTTTCCGTCCAGAATCGTGCCGGGCTTCAATGCGAAGGACTCCGTGTTCACGCTGCCGCAAGGGCGGCCGCACTCCGGGCAGAACTTCTGCTCTGCCGCCAGCTCATGCATACATCTCATGCATCTGCGTACTTCCATATTTCATTCCTCTCTTCGGGGGAACGTTCGGGTTCCCGCCGATTTCGCGTACTGTTCTGCATATCAATCCGCAAGCCAAGCATCCGTCACGGACAGACCCATCGACCACGAATACCCGCCGATCACCGTCGGCGTTACGATGATCGCGTCAAATGTCAGCGGCGTATCGAATGTAATCGTCTCGGAGGCAGCGCCGTCACCGGCGGGCAGGGAGATCTTGGCGATTTTCTGGAACTGCCCGTTCACTCTTCCCCACACCTGCCATTCTTTGCACTTTGTTCCCGCGTTCATGGATACTTCCATATTGACGGTCATTTCCCTGCATCGTACCAGCGGGGTGTAAAAAACCAGCGCGTGGACATTCAGACTGAAGTTCCCGTCTTTCAGATTTGTGCTTTCCCAGTAACCATCCACATATTCGATATAGTTCTTGGGCTGTGTAGGCTTCGTAGTGGGTTCGGGTTTTGGTTCCGTGGCCTTGGGCACGGTTGCTTTGGGCGTGGTTGACTTGGGCGTGGTTTCCGCAGGCGCGGGCTGCAAGACCGGTTCTGTGGCGGCCGCTTTCATGGAGACGTTCTGCCTGGGCGCTTTTCCCGTAGCGGTCACGATGCAGACGACGATTCCCAGCACCGCGACGATACCGGCCACGGCGGGTATCAGCCATGCGGGGAGCGGCTTTTTCTGCGGCGTCTTCGGCGGCGCGTTTTTGACCGGCGGCTTCACATCTGCCGGTCTGGGAGGGGCTGGCGGCGTCTGCTGCGCTTTGGCCGGTTCTGCCTGCGGGGCTGGCTTGACCGGCTCGGCCTTCCCGCCTTTTTGCAGGCGGGTGACCATTTGCAGCAAGGCGGCCATGTCCTGCGGGCGCTTCTGCGGCAGAATGCTCATACCGGCGGCCAGAACATCAAACTGCTCCTTCGTCAGCCGCGGTTTGCAGGTCAGGGTGTCTTCCACGATCCGGTCAACAGAGGTGGGCGGCAGTGTGCCGGTGCAGCAGTAGTAGATCGTGGCGGCCATAGAGTAAACGTCCGTCCACGGGCCGACGCTGGCGTTCTTCCGGTACTGCTCGATGGGGCTGAAGCCCTGCTTGGCGACCATCTGGGTGGTCTGAATCGAGCCGTCCTTTCCTTGAATATCCAGATCCTTTGCCGCGCCCAGGTCCAGAAGGACGGGCTTGCCGTCCGGCTGCACCATGATATTGTCCGGGCTGATGTCCCGGTGAATGATACCGTGCTTGTGGACTTCCGCCAGTGACTGCATGATGGGCGTCATGAGCCGGATGCAGCTGTCAAAGTCCATGGGGCCGTTCTTCTGCATTTTCTGCTGCAGCGTCTCGCCCTCGATAAAGTCCATGACGATGTAGGCGGTCTCATTCTGTGTGAAGACCGATTTCACCCCGACGACGTTGGGAATGCCGCCCAGCTTTGCCATTTTCCGGGCTTCCTTCAAAAAGCTGTCGAAGCCCCGCTGGGTGCCGGTTTTCCCCACCATGGCGCTGCTCCACACCACGGTGGAGCGGTTTTCCCGGCTGACCATGCCGGTGCATGTGGGGAAATATTCCTTGATGGCGACCTTCTGCTGCAGCAGCAGATCAAGTCCGATATAGGTGATGCCGAAGCCGCCCTGCCCCAGCATTTCGCCCATCAGATACTTTCCGTTCAGGATCGTACCGGGCTTCAGCGCGAAAGGCTCCGCGTGCACGCTGCCGTAAGCGCGCCCGCATTCCGGACAGTAGGCGATCCCTCCCGACAGGTCGTGCATACATTTCATACATCTGCGTACTTCCATAGTCCATTCCTCTTTCTTTCGAGGGAACTCGTGGGGTTCCCGCCGTTTTTTGGAACCATTACAGTAAAATAATATCACCGCTTGATACTATTGTCCACTGATTATTTGGCAAATTTAGTATATCAGATTTCCAGAATTTGCGGTCGCACGCCATGCGACAATTTTGAAAAAATTGCCCGGCTCTGAAAGGCAGAGCCGGGCGGGGGCGGTGGTGGGTCAGCGACGGTTGCTGTATTCCTTAAGAATACGCGCATCGGAGCAGTTGAAGTCCGTAAGGACGTCACAACCGGTGAGTATGTCATCCATTTCTGTTACGGCGGAGGTGTCAAAATTGGACAGATTCAGGCTGGTCAGGTCATAACACAGACCGAACATCCAAAGCATATTCGTCACGTTGGATGTGTCAAAGTTACTGAGATCCAGGCTGATCAGGCTGTTGCAGCTGGTGAACATAAACGCCATGTCCGTTACTTTGGAGGTATCAAAGCTGGTTAAATTCAGCTGGGTCAAACTCCCGCACTCGTAGAACATAGAATTCATGTCCGTTACTTTGGAGGTATCAAAGCTGGTTAAATCCAGCCTGATTAGACTGCCGCAGCTTTCAAATGTGCTGCGCATATTCGTCACATTGGAGGTGCTGAAGCTGGATAGGTCTACATTAGACAGATTGTCACACATCTGGAACATATAGCTCATATATGTTACGTTGGATGTATCAAAACCGGACAAGTCCAGACTGGTCAGACTGCTGCAACCGGCAAACATTGAATGCATGTCCGTCACATTTGAGGTATCGAAGCAATTCCCAAAATCAATTGTCTTCAAATTTGCAAAGTACTGAAGCAAATAGGAAACGTTGGAATTCGGCGCAATCGCCCCGTCAGCAGCCACATACAGATTGCCGTTATCCATCCAGGCCAGCACGCTTCCGTCCCCAGCTTCTGACACGTCCCAGGCACTACTGGGGACATTTTGCAGAGAGCTTTGGAAGGTCAGAGTTTTTACGTCTTTGCGCATATACCGCTCCTGACCCCAGAAGAAGGCGTCCTCATCAAAGGCATAGTCCGCAGCCGCCATAGTATGGACTTCCATAGGGACAGTGGGAACCGGTTCCGTGGCGACGGTCTGCGCGGCCGGTGCTTTCACAGAGGAAGCGGTGGTGGACTTTTTTTCGCCGCTGCCGACGGAAATAATGAGGGCTATCACAGCCACTGCCGCCGCAATGCCGGGAACCAGCCACTTGGGGAGCGGACGGCCGGGGTCGGGCTTCGGCGGCTGGAGGTTCCGGGTTTCCGGCCGGACCGGCTCGGTTTTCGGGACGTCCCTGACGGGCGGCGTTTTTCCTGCCGGGTGAGTGACGATCTGAAGCAGCGCGTCCATATTCTGGGGGCGCTTCTGGGGCAGGACGCTCATGCAGAAGGCCAGAACGTCAAACTGCTCCTTCGTCAGCCGCGGACGGCAGGTCAGGGTGTCCTCTATCATGCGGTCGGTGGCGGATGGAGGCAGAACGCCGGTGCAGCAATAGTAGATCGTGGCGGCCATGGCGTAAACGTCCGTCCAGGAGCCGATCTTCCCGTCCCGGCCGTACTGCTCCACGGGGCTGAAGCCCTGCTTGGCCACCATCTGGGAGGACTGCATATTGCCGTCCTTTCCCTGAATGTCCAAGTCTTTCGCCGCACCCAGATCCAAAAGGATAAGCCTGCCGTCGTTCTGCACCATGATGTTGTCCGGGCTGATGTCCCGGTGAATGATGCCGTGCTTATGGACTTCGGACAGTGCCTGCATGATGGGGGTCATCAGGCTGACGCAGGTGCCATAATCCATGGGGCCTTCCCGCTGCAATTTTTTCAGCAAAGTTTCGCCCTCGATAAAGTCCATGACGATATAGGCTGTCTCATTCTGGATGAAAACGGACTTGACCCCGACGACACCGGGAATACCGCCCAGCTTTGCCATTTTCCGGGCTTCCTTCAGGAAGCTGTCGAAGCCCTTTTCCATGCCGGATTTCTGCATGACGGCGCTGCTCCACACAACGGTGGTGCTGTTTTCCCGGCTGACCATGCCGGTGCTCATGGGGTAGTATTCCTTGATGGCGACCTTCTGTTCCAGCAGTAGGTCAAAGCCGATATAAGTGATGCCGAAGCCGCCCTGCCCCAGCATTTCGCCCACCAGATACTTCCCGTCCAGAATCGTTCCGGGTTTCAGGGCAAAGGGCTCCGTTTCCACTCTGCCGTAGGGGCGGCCGCACTCCAAGCAGAAGGTCTCCCCCGCCGCCAGCGCGTGCATACATTTCATACATCTGCGAATTTCCATATCCCGATCCTCTTTCCTGTCTGACGTTCGTTATTTCTTGCTGAATAAGTCAGAAAAGCCGTTTTTTTCCAGATGGTTGTTGATGTCTATAATGTCCAGCTCCCGCAGAATGCCGTCGATGATAACGATGTCCCGCGGGCTGGAACCGCTCAGGGAAGCGAGGTCTCCGATTTTCAGCAGCTTCTGGGTCTCGGACAGGTTCATGCCCAGAACGCGGGAAAGCCGCAGGAGCACATTCCGCTGAGGGCTGACCTCGGCGTTCAGAATCCGGTAAAGGGAGGACTTGTTCAGTCCCGCAAGCCCCGCGATGGTCTCGACGGAACGGGGCGTTTTACGCAGAAACTGGAAAAGGTAGTCGCCAAGGGCGGGGCCGTTGGCTTCGTGAAGGAGCTGCGTGACGGATGTTCCGCCTTTCAGACGGGAAACGGCAATTTCGGTGGGACCTGACTGCTGCATAAAATGACTCCTCCCTGTGCCATAAAGGGATATGTTCTGCCCATATTCGGTCAAAGATGGCTTTTTATTACGATTCTATTAAGAAGTATATCACAGCCTATTCCGGAATGCAATCGGCGGCAGCAAAAAACCGTGCCGGAGGGTCACTCCGGCACGGTTGGAAACGATATACGATTAGCCGAACACGGACAGCAGGAAGCCGGCCGCGATGGCGGAGCCGATAACGCCGGCCACGTTGGGGCCCATGGCGTGCATCAGCAGGAAGTTGGAGGGGTTGTTCTTCTGGCCGATGGTGTTGGACACACGGGCAGCCATGGGAACGGCGGACACACCGGCGGAGCCGATCAGCGGGTTGACCTTCCGGCCGGTGAGCTTGCACATCACGTTGCCGCCCCACAGACCGCCGGCGGTGGAAATGCCGAAGGCTACGACGCCCAGAACCACGATCTTCAGGGTGCTGGCAGTCAGGAAGGTGGAGCCGACCATGGTGGCGCCCACGGCGGTGGACAGCAGAATGGTGACGATGTTCATCAGCGCGTTCTGTGCGGTGTCGCTGAGACGGTCGGTAGCGCCGGTCTCCTTGAACAGGTTGCCCAGCATCAGGCAGCCGATCAGAGGCGCGGTGTCAGGCAGCAACAGAGCCACGAAGATAACGACCACGATGGGGAAGATGATCTTCTCGGCCTTGGACACGGTACGGGTCTGCACCATCTTGATCTTGCGATCCTCGGCGGAGGTCAGCAGGTTCATGATGGGGGGCTGGATCAGCGGGATCAGCGCCATGTAGGAGTAAGCGGCCACGGCGATGGCGCCCAGCAGTTCGGGAGCCAGACGAGTGGTCAGGAAAATGGCGGTGGGGCCGTCCGCGCCGCCGATGATGCCGATGGAAGCGGACTGGGGGCCGGTAAAGCCCAGCAGCACGCCGCCCAGGAATGCAACGAACACGCCCAGCTGTGCGGCAGCGCCCAGCAGCAGGCTCTTGGGATTACTAAGCAGGGGGCCAAAGTCGGTCATGGCGCCCACGCCCATGAAGATCAGGCAGGGGTACAGGGAGGTCTTGACGCCGATATAGAAGATATCCAGCAGACCGCCTTCCCGCATGATGGCGCCGTAGCTGTGGAAAAATTCACTGGAGGGATTCATGAAGTTGTCCCACAGCTCCTGGTGGTAAAGACCGCCCAGGGGCAGGTTGGACAGCAGGCAGCCGAAGGCAATGCCCACCAGCAGCAGCGGCTCGAATTTCTTGACGATGCCCAGGTACAGCAGCACACAGGCGATGATCAGCATCACCAGATTCTGCCAGCCGCCGTCGGCAAAGCCGACGAAAATGGCGTTGAAGCCGGACTTCTGCCACAGATTTAACAGGACTTCACCAACATTGATGCTCATGGTGTATCCTCCTTAGCCGAGGACGACCAGAGTAGCACCGGTGTCAACAGTGGCGCCCTTGGAGACCAGAACCTGCTTCACGGTGCAGGCCTTGGGGGCCAGAATCTCGTTCTCCATCTTCATGGCTTCCAGAACCACCAGAACGTCGCCTTCCTTCACGGCCTGACCTGCGGTGACGTTTACCTTCAGGATGTTGCCGGGCATGGGAGCGGTGACGGCCTCACCGGCCACGGGAGCGGCAGCGGCGGGGGCGGGAGCAGCCGCGGGAACGGCCACGGGGGCAGGGGCGGCGACGGGAGCAGCGACAGGGGCGGCAGCGGGGACAATGGCCTCGTACTCGTCCAGCAGCATGGCCTTGCCGGCTTCGACCTCCACCTCGTAGGTGCGGCCGTTCAGAGTCACTTTGTATTTCATGATTATTTGACCTCCTTAATGGAAATGAAGCGCAGCTCGTTCAGGGGCTTGCCCATCTTGTCGGCCACGATGGCCATAAGCATAGCGGCGGTTTTCGGCTCGACATCGTAGAGCTTCAGCTTGCCGGCGGTGCCGGGAGCGGCGGGGGCGTCGGCGGCGGGAGCCTCGGGTACGGCGGCAATGGCGGCCTTGGCGGCGTCAGAGTGGGCGGCGACCTTCTTCTCCTTGGCGATGAAGATCTTGCCCATGCCGATGACGACGATCATCAGCAGAACCAGGCCAAAGAATACCACGGCGTAGCCCAGCAGCGCGACGACGGCGGCGTCAACAAAGCCGATATCCGTCAAAGTGGAAGATAACACCATAACGGTACCTCCTTAGCACTCCACGATGGAGTAGGTAGCAACGTTCTCTTCCTTGGCCTTGCGCTCCTCGAAGAACTTCTCGGCCAGGTTGGGGAAGGCAATGTAGCTCAGCACGTCCTCGTCGGACCGGGCCAGATCGCCCAGCTTCTCCCGGGTCTTGTCCACGACAGGCTCCAGAGTGTCGGCGTAGCGGACGGTCAGAGGCTTCTCGTCGCCCAGGATCATCTTCTGGATTTCGGGGTCGATGGGCGCGGGGGTGTGGCCGTACTCACCGCGGCAGTAAGCCTTGATTTCCTTGGAGACGGACTTGTAGCGCTGGCCGTCCAGCACGTTGCGCACGGCCTGCACGCCGACCATCTGAGAGGTGGGGGTGACCAGCGGGGGATAACCCATGTCCTTACGAACCTTGGGCGTCTCCACCAGAACCTCATCGAAGCGGTCGAGCGCGTTGACCTGCTTCAGCTGGCTGAGCAGATTGCTGAGCATACCGCCGGGGATCTGATAGGTCAGGCACTGGGTGTCGGTGGCCATGGACTTGGGCATCAGGGTGCCGTCCTTGATGTAGTCGTCACGCACGACCTTGAAGTAGTCGGCGATCTTCTTGGTGCACTTGTCGTCCAGATCGACCTCGTAGCCCAGCTGACGCAGCGCGTAGGCCAGGGTCTCGGTGGCGGGCTGGGAGGTGCCGCCGGAGAAGGGAGAAATGGCGGTGTCGATGATGTCCACGCCGGCTTCCACGGCCTTCAGGTAGGTCATGAAGGCAAGACCGGTGGTGGAGTGGGTGTGCAGGTCGATGGGCAGCTCGGGAGCGGCGTCCTTGATGGCGGAAACCAGATCGTAAGCTTCCTTGGGACCCATGATACCGGCCATATCCTTGATGCAGATGGTGGAGGCGCCCATTTCCTTCAGTTCCTTCACCATTTCCACGTACTTCTTCTGGGTGTGGACGGGAGAGGTGGTGTAGGACAGGGTGCCGGAGGCGATGGCGCCGGCCTTCACGGTGGCTTCCATGGCGACCTTCAGGTTGTTCGTATCGTTGAGGGCGTCGAAGATACGGATGATGTCAATGCCGTTCTCCACGGACTTCTGCACGAAAAGCTTGACAAAGTCATCGGGGTAGTGGGAGTAACCCAGAACATTCTGACCGCGCAGCAGCATCTGCAGCTTGGTGTTGGGCACGGCGGCGCGGATCTTGCGCAGACGCTCCCAGGGATCTTCGTTCAGGTAGCGCAGGCAGACGTCAAAGGTAGCGCCGCCCCAGCACTCGACTGCGTAGTAGCCGGTCTTATCGATGGTCTCCAACATGGGAGCAAACTTGTCGTAAGGCAGGCGGGTTGCGATGAGAGACTGATTTGCGTCACGCAGCACAGTCTCCACAAACTGAACTTTTTGAGCCATTTGTATGTAACCTCCGTAGATGGAATTTGAGTGGACGCATCGGGGGGCCGACTTGTCCGTATATTTTTAGACCAGGAGCCGAAACACGGATCATGGTTAAAAACACGAGGGGAAACGGGGAAGTCCCAACCTCCACCGACATATATATTAACACAAGGGCGAAAGGTTGTAAATACATTTTTTTGCTTTTTCGGTATATTTATATCGTTTCTTTGCCGAAGATTAGGGAAGCGGGGCGGCACTTTGCGCCCCCGATCCTCCTCTGCCCCGGCTGTTTTCGACAATGATGGCAAAAAATTCACACTTTTTATATTGATTTTTTTATATCGATAGTGTATGATACACTCGAAAAGTATGGGGTGCCGAGCCAGAGAGCAGAAAACGGTTTGGCCTGACTCCCATATCTATATTATAATGAAAGAGGTTACTGTATTATGGCAATCGACTTGAAGCATTATGGTATCTCCGGTACGACTGAGATCGTCCACAACCCCTCTTATAAGGCGCTGTTCGACGCCGAGATGGATCCCACTCTCACCGGCTATGAAAAGGGTCAGCTCACCGAGCTGGGCGCTGTGAACGTCATGACCGGCGTTTACACCGGCCGTTCCCCCAAAGACAAGTACATCGTTATGGACGCCAACTCCAAGGACACCGTGTGGTGGACCACCGAGGGCTACAAGAACGACAACCATCCCATGACCGAGTCCACCTGGGCTACCGTCAAGGATCTGGCCGTCAAGGAGCTGTGCAACAAGAAGCTGTACGTGGTTGACGCTTTCTGCGGCGCGAACCCCGACACCCGTATGGCCGTCCGCTTCATCATGGAAGTGGCATGGCAGGCGCACTTCGTCACCAACATGTTCATCCGTCCCTCCGAGGAGGAGCTGAAGAACTTCAAGCCTGACTTCATTGTCTACAACGCTTCCAAGGCCAAGGTCGAGAACTTCAAGGAGCTGGGTCTGAACTCCGAGACCTGCGTTGCCTTCAACATCACCTCCCGTGAGCAGGTCATCATCAACACCTGGTACGGCGGCGAGATGAAGAAGGGTATGTTCTCCATGATGAACTACTACCTGCCGCTGAAGGGCATCGCGTCCATGCACTGCTCTGCCAACACCGATAAGGAAGGCAAGAATACTGCCATCTTCTTCGGTCTGTCCGGCACCGGCAAGACCACCCTGTCCACCGACCCCAAGCGTCTGCTGATCGGCGACGACGAGCACGGCTGGGACGACAACGGCGTCTTCAACTTCGAGGGCGGCTGCTACGCCAAGGTCATCAATCTGGACAAGGACTCCGAGCCTGACATCTACAACGCCATCCGCCGGGACGCTCTGCTGGAGAACGTCACCGTGGACGGTAACGGCAAGATCGACTTCGCCGACAAGTCCGTCACCGAGAACACCCGTGTGTCCTACCCCATCGACCACATCGAGAAGATCGTCCGTCCCGTTTCCGCGGCTCCCGCTGCCAAGAACGTGATCTTCCTGTCCGCCGACGCTTTCGGCGTTCTGCCCCCCGTGTCCATCCTGACCCCCGAGCAGACCCAGTACTACTTCCTGTCCGGCTTCACCGCGAAGCTGGCCGGCACCGAGCGGGGCATCACCGAGCCCACCCCCACCTTCTCCGCCTGCTTCGGTCAGGCATTCCTGGAGCTGCATCCCACCAAGTATGCTGCTGAGCTGGTCAAGAAGATGCAGGTTTCCGGCGCGAAGGCTTATCTGGTCAACACCGGCTGGAACGGCACCGGCAAGCGTATCACCATCAAGGATACCCGCGGCATCATCGACGCCATCCTGAGCGGCGACATCCTGAAGGCCGAGACCAAGAAGATCCCCATGTTCGATCTGGAGGTTCCCACCGCTCTGCCCGGCGTGAACCCCGCCATTCTGGACCCCCGCGACACCTACACCAACGTGGAAGAGTGGGAGACCAAGGCCAAGGATCTGGCTGGCCGGTTTGTCAAGAACTTCGTCAAGTACGAGGGCAACGACGCAGGCAAGGCTCTGGTCAAGGCTGGCCCCAAGCTGTAATCAGCGGCACGATTTACCAGTAACCGATAAGCGGCGCAGCGAAAGCTGCGCCGCTTCTGTCTGCCGAAGGACGCCTGCTTTCGCCCGATGAAAGTGGGAACCTTTTGACAGATGGAAAAATCACCCAACGGTCTGAGGGGTGGTCGTAAAATAGTGAATGGAGCGTATCGATACCGATACGCTCCATTTTTCGTATGTAGTGGGGTACATCCCCTTGGCTCTCCCTCTGGGAGAGCTGTCACCGAAGGTGACTGAGAGGGTATTGCACCCTAATTTCCCCTCTCCGTCTTCGCTCAGACACCTCTCCCAAGGGGAGAGGCAAGGGGTGCCTGTTAAGTTTTTGCATATGCAGAGGAATATTGCCCTTACGTCCGCAGCAGCGCCCGAAAGCCGGGGCTGAAAAACTCCCCGCTGTCGGCGTCTACCCACATGGCTTCGGCATTGTAGCGTGTCAGAAGCGTCTGCCCCTCGTCCTGCGGCATCAGGAAAAGCGCCGTGGACAGAGCGTCGGCAATGCCGGAATCGGCGCACACCACTGTGACGGAACGCCAGTACCGTGACGGCATCAGGGTTTCGGGGTCGATGATGTGGTGGTAGGATTCTCCGTCCACCAGATAGGTACGCTGGTAATCGCCGCTGGTGACCACGCTGCCCCCGGTGACGCAGACGGTGTGCAGATAATCACCGCCGTCCGGGTCCTGAATGCCTATCACCCACGGGTCGCCCGCCTCGGTTTTGGGGCCGGTGGCGCAGACGTTGCCGCCCACGCTGATGAGCAGCCCCTCGGGCGCGTTTTCCGCCGCCCGCTGGGCAGACCAGCCCTTGGCCACCGCGCCTACGTCCAGCCGGGTCTCCGGATCGGAGATAAAGACGGTGGAAGCGTCCTCGCCGATGAGAACGGCGTCAAAATCCATATGCGCCGCCGCGTTTTCCAGTGCGGCACGGTCGGGAAGACGGGCATTTGCCGGGTCGTCAAGCCCCGCCGTCCGGGCGTCGTGCCACAGCGCCAGAACGCCGCCCATGGCGACGTTGACCTTGCCGCCGGTGGCGTCGTAAAATTCCCGGCATTCCAGCAGCAGACGGATGATGTCCCCGTCCACCTCCACAGGGGCAACGCCCGCCTGATCGTTGACGGTTTTCAGGTTGTTGCAGCCAGCATAGTCATTGTAGATATCGAACAGCTGGTGATAGTGCAGCAGCGTATCGTGGACGCCTTGGGCGGCCTCCGTAAACGCCGCCTGACTTTCCGCCCGGCCGCGAATCGTGGTGACCGTGTCGAACAGGGTCAGAAACGTGGTCTCGTAAACGTTTCCCCCCGCCGCTCCGGCGGCGCAGCCGGTGAGCAGACACGCAAGGGTAAGCACCGCAAGAAATTTTTTCATACCGGTCCCCTCCATAGGGATTTTTCTTATAGTACCACACCCCCGAAAGACTGTAAAGAGGGAACATATCCCGCCGCAAAAAACGGCGTTCATAAAAGATTTACACATTTTCAGTTGATATTCAGGGTCAAACGGTGCTATGCTGTTACAAATGTTAATGCCTCTTTTGAGAGCAGTGAGGAGCGCAGTATGTCCAAATTCTCCGTCAAAAAGCCGCTGACGGTTTTCGTCGCGGTGATCGCCATATTGGTGCTGGGCGTGGTGGCCTATTTCCGCATGACCCCAGACCTGCTTCCCAATATGGATTTCCCTTACGTGCTGATCATGACCACCTACCCCGGTGCAAGCCCGGAAAAGGTGGAGCAGGAGATCACAAAGCCCATGGAGCAGGCCATGTCCACGCTGGATCACATTCAGGAGGTGACCTCCGTTTCCAGCGAAAACGTGGGCATGGTCATTCTGGAATTCACCGAGGGCGTCAACATGGACACCGTGGGCGTGGATATCCAGCAGGAGATCTCCCAGCTGTCCGCCGACTGGTCGGACACGGTGGGCACGCCCTACGTGCTGAAGATCAACCCCTCCATGCTTCCCGTGGAGGTGGCGGCGGTATCCATGGAGGGCATGGACACCGTGGAGCTGACGGAATTCCTGGATGAAACGCTGATGAACAAACTGGAGGGCGTTCCCGGCGTCGCCCGGATCACCACCAGCGGCGAAATTGAGCAGGAGCTGCACGTGGTGCTGGATCAGAAGCTGATCGACAAGCTGAACGACCGGATCGCCGCTGCAATCAACGGTGAACTGGACGATGCCGCCGCCGAGCTGAACGAGAAAAAGGAAGAACTGGAAGACGCCCAGAAAAAAGTAGACGGCGCACAGTCCCAGCTCAGCGCCGGGGTCAACGCCCTGATCGAGGGTGAAAAGCAGCTGAATGAGAAAAAGACGGAGCTGACGGCCATGCGGGAGCAGCTCCAAGAGCAGCTGGAACAGGCGCAGACCGGGCGGCAGCAGCTGGTGCTCGCCTACAACGCCCTGAAAGAGCTGGACGATCAGGTGAACAACGTCCTTTCTGCCCAGCAGGAAGCCCATGGTTATTTGAATACCCTCCAATCTCTGTCCGACCGGCAGAGCGCCCTTGCGAATAAGGAAAGCAGCCTCGCCCAGCTGAAACAGGACAATGAAACTCTGGATGCCGAGATTCAGGCGCTCCGGGAGCAGATCGCGGGCATGGACCCAGCCGACGAAAATCTGCCCGCTTTGAGCGCGGCGCTTGCGGAAAAAGAAGCCGCTTACAATGACAATCTGCTGACCATCGCCCAGGCAGAGGCGGAGATCGCTGTAGAAAAAAGCACTCTGGAGGCGGACATGGCAGCTGCCGGTGTGACGGCGGAGACCCTGCCCGAACGTCTCACCGCCGCCGCAGAAGCCGCCGCCGCAGCGGATGCCGCGGTGGACGGAATCGACGCGCTGCTGGCATCTCAGGGGACCGACCGGGCGGGTCTGGCCGCCTCCGTGACGGAGACGAAGGCGCAGCTGGACGCGCTGGACGAGGGCATTGCCCAGCTGGAAAGCGCGTTGGAAGAACTGGATAACGGTATGCTCTCCATCGAGGAAGCCCAGCAGCTGCTGAATGAGAAGAAAACCGCCGGTATGCTCCAGCTCAGCACCGGCGCGGCCAAGCTGGCGGTGAGCAGCGCTGCCATTTCCGAGGGCTTAAGCCAGATCGAAAGCGGTCTGGACACCGTGGAAAGCAGCCGGGAGGACGCGCTGGACAAGGCTGACCTGAACAACATCGTCACCATGGAAATGGTATCGAAGATCCTCGCCGCCCAGAATTTTGCCATGCCGGCGGGATACGCGGAGCAGGACGGGGTCAAATACATGGTCTCCGTGGGCGACGAGATCACGGATCAGGAGACGCTGGAAAATCTTATCCTGTTCGACCCGGGCATTGACGGCATCGACCCCGTGCGGCTGAAGGATGTGGCGGTGGTCATGCTCACCGACAACCGGGACACGACCTACGCCAAGCTCAACGGCAAGGACGGCATCGTGCTGAGCTTTGAAAAGCAGAGCACCTACGCCACCGCCGAGACCACCGACAACATTGAAGAGCGTTTCCGGGCGTTGGAAAAGGAATACCCGGGCTTAAGCTTCGTGTCCCTGATGAGTCAGGGCGACTATATCTATCTGATCGTTGATACCATTCTGAATAGCCTCCTGCTGGGTGCGGTGTTCGCGATTCTGATCCTGTTCCTGTTCCTGCGGGATCTGCGCCCAACCTTTATCACCCTTTGCTCCATCCCCATCAGCGTGATTTTTGCCATCGTGCTGATGTACTTCACCGGCGTGACCATCAATATGATCTCTCTGTCCGGCCTTGCCGTGGCGGTGGGTATGCTGGTGGATAACTCCGTGGTGGTCATCGAGAATATTTACCGCCTGCGGGCCAAGGGGGCCAACGTCATTCAGGCCGCCGTCTCCGGCGCAAGACAGGTGGCGGGGGCGGTGACGGCCTCCACGCTGACCACCGTCTGCGTGTTCCTGCCCATCGTGTTCGTCACGGGTATCACCAAGCAGCTGTTTACCGATCTGGCGCTCACCATGACCTATTCCCTGCTGGCAAGCCTGATCGTTTCCCTGACACTGGTGCCCGCCATGGCGTCGGGGATGCTGCGCAGGGAGCACGAGATCAAGCCGGGGCTTCTGGAAAAGCATCTGCTTCCCGCCTACCGCAAGGCGGTTAAGTGGTCGCTGGGGCATAAGCCGGTGGTGCTGATTGTTTCGGCAGCGCTGCTGGTGGTCACGGCGCTGGGAAGTCTTGCCAGGGGCTTCATCTTCATGCCGGACATGGATATGCCCAGCGTGAACGTTACCCTCACCATGCCCGAGGATGCGGACATGGCCGAGGCCACCGCGCTTGCCGATCAGGTGCTGGACAGAATATCGGAAATTGACGGAATTGAAACCGTGGGCGCGATGATGGGCAGCAGCACCTCCATGCTGAGCATGGGAAGCGGAGAATCCCACGACGTAACGGTTTATATCACTCTCGCCGACGACACGGCCAGCGGCGCGGCTGTCGGCAAACAGATCGAGGAAGCCTGCGCGGATCTGCCCTGCGAGGTAACGACCTCTTCCGCCATGATGGATATGAGTATGCTCACCGGCAGCGGCGTTTCCGTGAACGTCTACAGCGACGACATGGATACCCTCCAATCCGCCGCCGCACAGGTTGGCAAGGCGCTGGCAGACATCCCCGGTGTGGCGGAGGTTTCCGACGGATTGGAGGACGCTTCCCCTGCCCTCCACGTGGCCATCGACCGCAACGCCGCCATGAAGCACGGCCTGACCGTGGCGCAGATCTATATGGAGCTGGCTTCCGCCCTGACGGACAACGCCACCGCCGCCACGCTGGAGCTGGACGGCGTTTCCACGGACGTAATTATCGAAAAGCCCGAAGGATCGGTGCTGGACGTGGATTCTCTGCGGGGTTACGTCTTTGAAGTCACCAAACAGGACGGTACGGTGGAGGAGGTTCCTCTGAGCGACTTTGCCGAAGTGCGGGAGACGTCCAGCCTTGGCTCCATCCACCGCCTCAACCAGAGGCGCTACCTCTCCGTCACCGCGACGCTGGAAGAAGGCTACAACGTCACCCTGATCACCGCCAAGGCGCAGGACGTTGTGGGTGCTTTGGACTTGGGTGACGGCGTCAGCTATACGTTTACCGGCGAAAATGAGACGATCATGGAAGCTGTGCAGCAGCTGCTGTTGATGCTGGTTCTGGGCATCCTGCTTGTGTATCTCGTGATGGTCGCCCAGTTCCAGAGCCTGAAATCTCCCTTCATCGTCATGTTCACCATCCCGCTGGCCTTCACCGGCGGATTCATGGCGCTGCTGCTGTGCGGCATGGAGATCAGCGTCATTTCCCTCATCGGCTTCGTGATGCTCACCGGTATCATTGTCAACAACGGCATCGTGCTGGTGGACTACATCAACCAGCTCCGTCAGGACGGCATGGAGCGCCGCGCGGCCATTGAGGAAGCGGGCGTTACCAGAATGCGTCCCATTCTGATGACCACCATCACCACGGTGCTGGGTCTGGTGGACATGGCGGTACACAAGACCGCGGGTACGTCGCTGATGAAGCCCGTCGCGGTGGTGTGCATCGGCGGTCTTGTGTACGCGACGCTGATGACGCTGTTTGTGGTTCCCTGCATCTACGACATGCTGAACAAAAAGGAACTGCGCAGCGTCCGGGAAGAGGACCTGAAGCTGCTGGATCTGTAAGCGCATAAAAACTTTCACCCCCGGCTTTTGCTGGGTGACCGTAAAACAGCGAATGGAGCGCATCAGTACAGATACGCTCCATTTCTCGTACCAACCGGGGCACCCCCTTGGCTCCCCCTTTGGGGGAGCTGTCACCGAAGGTGACTGAGAGGGCATTTATACCCTCTCCGTCCTCGCTGCGCTCGGCCGCCTCTTCCAAGGGGAGAGGCAAGGGAGCGGATTTCTTAAGATATGGGCAAATTCCCTTGCTTTTTCCCTCGCCGCATGGTAAAATGTTCTGACGAAACTGATAAAAGGGGGAGTTTGCTTGAAGCGTATCGGGATCGGGCTTTTTCTGTGCATATTGCTGATGGGCTTTTTTGTGCTGCCCGCGTCCGCTGAGAGCGCGGCCTCCCGGGTGGATACCTACTGCACCGTCAGCGCCGAGGGCGACTGTCAGGTGAATATGACCGTCACTTTGCGCATGGAGTATGTCACTACTTCCATGAGTTTCCCCCTGCCCGCCAACGCCACGGGCATTACCCTGAACGGCGCTTCCGTCTCCACCAGCAAGACATCCTCCGCGACCATGGTCGATATCAGCCGGGTGGTCAGCGGCATTACCGGGGAGATTCCCCTGAATTTCAGCTTTACACTCCCCAAGTCCGTGGGCGTTGTGACCGTTGACAAGGAGCGGAAGTTACAGCTGAGCGTCGAGCTGCTCAGCGGCTTTGAGTTCCCGGTGGAGCAGCTGAGCTTTGTCATCACCATGCCCCCGGGAAATATGCCCAACGCGCCGAAGTTCACCAGCATCTACCGTCAGGAGAGCATTGCCTCCGACCTGACCGTCACGGTGAGCAGCAACCAGATCATCGGCGCCAGCAAGACCATTCTGAACGACCACGAAGGCATCACCATGACCATGCTGGTGGATCAGAAAATGTTCCCCACTGTCAGCACCTACATCCGGGAGGGCAACCCGGAGATCAAATACATGCTGATCTGCGTGGGTCTCGCGCTGGTGTACTGGCTGATTTTCCTGCGCACGAAGCCCATCGCCCACATCCGCAGCACGACCCCGCCTGAGGGCATTACCGCGGGCGAGCTGGGATGCCGCCTGACATTATCCGGCGGCGATCTGACCATGATGGTGTTTACGTGGGCGCAGCTGGGCTACCTGCTCATCCAGACGGACAGCGGCGGAAAGGTGCTGCTGCACAAGCGCATGGACATGGGCAACGAGCGTAGCCTCTTTGAAAACAAGATTTTTGCACTTCTCTTCGGAAGCCGCCAGACGGTGGACGCCACCGGCTATCCCTACGCCAAGCTCAGCCGCAAGGTGTCGGCCATCGTTCCCAATGAGCGGAATATGTACCGGGGCGTCAGCGGGAATATGAAGATTTTCCGGGGACTTTGCTGTGGCGCCCAGATTTTCTGCGGCGTGTGCGTTGCCATGAATATGACCTCCGTCCGGGCGATCCAGATCCTGCTTTCCATCATTCTGGGGGCCTTTGGCGCGGTATCCGGGTGGCTGATTCAGGATATGGCCTACCGCACCCATCTGCGGGGCAAGCTGCCCATGCTGATCGGGGCAGTGTGTATTGCCCTATGGGTAGTGCTGGGGCTGCTGTGCGGGCAGGTCTGGATACCGCTGCTCAGCGCGATCGGCGAATTCCTGCTGGGTTATTTCGCCGCTTACGGCGGAAAACGCAGCGATCTGGGCAGCTACGCGGCGGCGCAGGTGCTGGGATTCCGGCGCTACGCAAAGAAACTTCCCACGGAGGATGTCAGCCGCCTGATGGCCAACGACCCGGATTATTTCTTCAATCTTGCGCCCTTTACGCTGGCGCTGGGGGTCATCAATCCCTTTGCCAGAGCCTTCGGCCACCGGAAGCTGGAGCGGTGCCCGTATCTGGTCACCCGCGCCCGGAACGTCCAGACGGCGGAGGAATGGGCAGGCATCCTGCTGGACACGGCCGACCGGATGGACGAAAAGCTCCGTCAGATGCAGATCGACCGGTGGATACCGGTCCGCCTGCGGCGGAGAAGGAAGTGAAAACCCACGGGTCATTGGTTGGGTGCTCGCAATACAGTGAGTGGAGCGTATCGGCATCGATACGCTCCATTTCTCATGTCAACATGCGCTATGTAACGGGGAACAACCCCCTTGGCTCTCCCTCTGGGAGAGCTGTCACCGAAGGTGACGGAGAGGGCGCTGCACCCCGGTTTTCCCTCTCCGGCTTCGCTTCGCCCAGCCACCTTTCCCATAGAGAGAGGCAAGGGATGCAGCTCATCCCGTGGGTTCTGTGTTATTTCAGTATCTCCCGAACCTGGGCGATGCTCAGCCCCTGCTCCCGGGCGATGGCCGCGATGTCCTCATACTCGGCCTTCTGCCGCTGGACGCCGTAACCGGAGGATATCTTCTGCCGAACCGCGCCGTAGGGGGTGGAAACGGTCTGTGTGCGCCGCTCCAGCGTGTAGCGGTTTTGAAGGCTTTCCCGGATGCCCAGAGTGGTGGTGTGGCGGAAGATCAGCCGCGCCATTTTCTCCCGGTCGCCCGCCCGGCACAGAACGCTCAGAAGCACGCCGGGGCGGTTCTTTTTCATGCCGATGGGGGTGGTGAACACGTCCAGCGCGCCGCCGCTCAGCAGCTGCTCCATGGCGAACCCGATCTCCTCACCGGTCATATCGTCGATGTTGCACTTAAGCTCCGCAATGGCGTCGGTCTGCTCAGAGGTCTCCCCAAGCATGACCCGCAGGCAGTTGGCCTGGGGGAAGTCCTTTTTGCCCATGCCGTAGCCGGTTTTCTGCACCCGCATGACGGGCAGACTGCCAAAATCGTCGGCAAAGTACTTCAGCAGCGCCGCGCCGGTGGGGGTACACAGCTCACCCTGAACATTCCCGGCCTGAATGGGCATTCCCTCAAGGAGCAGTGCGGTAGCCGGCGCGGGAACGGGGAGAATCCCATGGGCGCACCGGACGGTGCCGCTTCCCACGGAGACGGGGGACACGATCACCTGATCGGGGCGAATTTCCCGCATCAGCAGGCATACGGCGGTGATGTCCGCAACGGCGTCCATGGTGCCGACCTCGTGGAAGTGGATCTGCTGAACCGACACGCCATGGACGCGGCTTTCCGCCTCGGCGATGAGATTGTACACGGCCAGAACGTCCAGCTTGACCATGGAGGGGATGGGCAGTCTGTTCACGATTTCCTCAATGCCCTCCATGCTGCCGTGAACATGGTCGTGATGATGACTATGGAGGTTCTCGTCTTCCTCGACTCCCGCCACCCGGACGGAAAAATGGGTTCCAGACACACCGCATTTCACGCCTTTTTCCCCGCTGACGGTGACGCCGGGGATGCCGAGACCGTTCATTTTCTCAAGAAACGCTGCCCGGTCGGGAAGCAGCTCCAGCAGCGCCGCGGCGAGCATATCCCCGGCAGCGCCCATGGCGCATTCGATGTACAGCGTTTTCATCCCTTGACCTCCATGTGATTGATCATGTTCGCCAGATACCCCGCGCCGAAGCCGTTGTCGATGTTCACCACCGACACGCCGCTGGCGCAGGAATTGAGCATACTCAGCAGCGCCGCCACGCCGCCGAAGGACGCGCCGTAGCCCACACTGGTGGGGACGGCGATCACCGGGCATTCCGCGAGACCGCCCACCACGCTGGCAAGCGCCCCCTCCATGCCCGCGATGGCGATGACCACGCTGGCTTCCATAATAGAATCCATATGGGCGAGCAGCCGGTGGACGCCGGACACGCCCACATCGTACAGCCGCACCACCTTGCTGCCCAGCACCTGGGCGGTGAGCGCCGCCTCCTCGGCCACGGGGATGTCGCTGGTGCCGCCGGTGGCGATGACGACTTTTCCGATGCCGTCGGGCTGGGGCAGTCCCCCCACAATGCCCACCCGGGCGTCCTTATGATAGTCCAGTCCCCGGGTGCTGCCAACATGTGCCGCCGCTTCGGGGGACATTCTGGTGATGAGGACGCGGGTCTGGCCGTTGGCGCGCATGGCGTCGATGATGCCGCCAATCTGCTCCGGGGTCTTCCCCGCACCGTAGATCACCTCTGCCGCGCCCTGCCGCACCTTCCGGTGCAGATCGACCTTCGCGTAGCCGATGTCCTCGAAGGGGGCCTTTTTCAGTTCCAGCATGGCGTCGTCCACGCTGGTTTCCCCGGATCGGACGGATTCCAGCAGCTTTCGGATTTCAGAGTTCATTTGCGCACCTCCAGATTCAGCAGAACGCTGTCATAATCTTTGCGGAGTTCGGTCACGATTTTCTCCCGGTTTTCCAGAAGCAGGGGCAGATCGGTCTCCCGCAGCTCCAGCTTTGCGGTATTGCCCACCATGCGGACACGGAAATCCCGGAGCCCAAGTCCGAAGAGAAATCCTTCCGCTTTTTCCGTCTGCTTCAGCTTTTGAAGCGTGATCTCCTCCCCGGTGCGGATCCGGGTGGCGAGGCAGGCGTAGGCAGGCTTGTCCCATGTGAACAGCCCGGCTTCTCTGGAAAGACGGCGGATCTCCGCTTTGGTCAGGCCGCACTCCCGGAGGGGAGAGCGAACCGACAGCTCCCGCAGCGCCCGCATTCCCGGCCGGTCGCCCGCGTCGTCGGAGGCGTTGGTGCCGTCCAGCAGCACCGGAAAGCCGTCGTTTTCCGCCGCCCGGAGGATTTGTCGGAACAGGGTGTTTTTGCAGTGGTAGCAGCGGTCGGGCGGGTTCGCCACAACCGCGCCGCTCATAAGAACGTCCACATGCAGCACCTGCATATCCGCGCCCACGTCGGCCGCCAGCCGCCGGGCGTCTTCCAGTTCAAATTCCGGCTGGAATGCGGTGCTCACGTAATAGGCTTTCGCCCGCGCGGCATACCGCGTCGCCGCGTACAGCAGGTACGCCGAATCCACGCCGCCGGAGAAGGCAATGGCAACCTCCCGATTCTCGGCAAAAAATTGCTCCAACGTCATATTGTTTCCTCCAGTGCTGCGGAAATTGTTTTTCCCATTATACACGAGAATGTGAATTCTGACAAGTAGGAAGCCGCACAATAGCCTTTTATGGGTTGCTTTTCACAATCGGATGGTGTATACTGAGCGCAGTGTCCTTACTTAATAAGAAGAGAGGTATCACCATGCAAGAAACAAAAAACAGTTCCTGCTACAGCACCGTGGCGGGGGCGCTTTTTGCCTTTGGGGGCGTTATGGAGCTATTCCAGTGGCTGCGTATCCTCCGCTTTATGTCGTTCAGTGACTATGTTCAGATGCTGATCTGGGTAGCAAGCTGTGCAGTTCTAGCCTTTGCCCTCCTGACGAAGCGCAGAGACATCTTCCTGCCCGTGGGCTTCGCTCTTGCCGGTATTGCCTGCCTGTTCTACATGAGTTTTACCAATGTACTCTTGCTGCTGGGTAACTGGGGCATGGCGTTCTTGGCCGTGGTCTTTGTGACCGACTATCTGCCCCAGCTCCGGGAGCAGGTGAAGAAGTTCTGGTTCATTCCCCCTGCGGTCGTTGCGCTTGCCACAGTGCTGTCGATTGGCGGCGTTTGGTTTGTAGCCTTTCTGAGATTGCTTGCTACATGCGCCGGTATGTTCCTGGCAGCCATGTGGGTTGCCTACCCCGAAGGACTCCCTCAGCAGACGGTGAGCGCATCCGCCGAAACCGGAAGCACTACGGCCGCTCCCGCTCCTGAAGTTTACTGCGGCCTGGTCAAGCACATTCTGCTGCTGCTGTTCACCTGCGGCATCTGGCTGTATATCTGGATTTACCGCGTCACCGGCTACACCAACAATGTAGAGGGCGAAGAAAACCGCAACCCCACCAACAAGCTGCTGCTGTGCCTGTTCGTCCCCTTCTACGTGATTTATTGGATGTACAAGACTGCCCAGCGTCTTGACAAGATGGCGGCGGCGAAGAATATCCCTTCCGATCTTTCCACCCTCTGCCTGATTCTGGCCATCTTTGTTCCCATCATCCCGCCGATTCTGATGCAGGATAAGCTGAACGACATTGTCACCGGCCGTGTTGCTCCTGCTGCCCCCGCTGCCGCTCCTGCGCCTGCGCCCGCCGCCGCACCGGCCAGCGTAAGCGAGGCTGCGGACGACCTGCTGAAGCTCAAGGAGCTGCTGGACGCAGGCATTCTCACCCAGGAAGAATTTGACGCAAAGAAAAAGCAGCTGCTGGGGCTGTAAATTCCATACTTTAAGGCGCGGGGCAGATGCCCCGCGCCTTTTGACAAGCCAGAAGGGAGCGGATTTTCCGCTCCCTCCATGTATTTACTTCTTGATGATCTCGCTGAGCTTCTCGGCGGCGGTGGTAACCGCGTCGCTGACGACGGCGGCAGCCTTGTTTGCCTTGGCGGCGGCCTTCTCCAGAGCGATCTCCTTGGCAAAGTAGCGGTTCAGCATACCCTGCAGAGCCTTGCCGTGGCGGGCTTCGTCCTTCGCCATTTCATGGACGGTGTCGTGGATGGCGTCCAGACCGTTCTTCTTGGCGCAGGCGGCCAGGTCAAACTTGCCCTGGGTGGCGCCGAACTCGCAGTCAACGCGCCATGCCAGATTGTCCTTGGTGGTGGCCTTCATGTGAGGCTCCAGATCCTCGCCCAGCATCTCGGCGAACTTGGCGGCGTGCTCGGCTTCCTCGTGGGCGGCCTTCTCCCAGTACAGGCCGATCTCGGGGTAGCCCTCCCGGTGGGCAATGCGGGCCATGCACAGATACATGCCGACCTCGCTGCACTCGCCCTGGAAGTTGGCCATCAGCTGCTCGAAGATGTACTTCTTGTCTTCCTCGGAGATGTCGGGGTTGTTCTTCACGGTCTTGGCGTAGATGCCGTACTCATGCTCGGCGGCCAGCTTGCCTTCCTCCATGACCTTGAACTTGGAGCCGTCAACGCCGCACACGGGGCACTTGAAGCCTTCGGGGATGAACTCGCCTTCGTAGACATAACCGCAAACGGGGCACACAAATTTCTTCATAATCGATTCCTCCAAAATTAGTTTTATAAGTTATTTGGGCAAATACGCCCGGGATTACAATAAATTACGCCTCTTCCTCGAACAATTCGGGACCGACGCCGCAGAGGGGGCATTCGTAGTCTTCGGGCAGCTCGTCGCCTTCGTAGACGTAGCCGCAGACGGTGCAGACGTATTTTTTCATACAGCTTCCTCCTTTGTTTGTGATTGGCAGCCGCGGCACAGACCGGTGAAGGTCAGCTGGCAGCTGTGTACCTGACAGCCGGTGCATTCCTCGGCGGCGCGTCCCAGAGACAGAGGGGCTGCCGTATCGGGAAGGTCAATCACCGCGCCGCAGGCTGTGCAGATGAAGTGGACATGAGGGCGGGTGTCGGCGTCGAAGCGTTCGCTTCCGTTCACCGTACCCACGCTCTGGATCAGGCCCTGACTCTTGAACAGGGCGAGATTGCGATAGACCGTGGCAAGGGAGATGTCCGGGTGTTCCTCCCGCAGCATTTCGTGAACCATCTCCGCTGAGGGATGAAGCACGGTGCCGCGGAGGCAGGACAGGATCGCGTTGCGTTTTTTGAATTGCTTTGTGGCCGCTTCCATAGACACCTCCTTTGGTTTGCTTTATTTAAGAACAATTCTTATTTACATCTGGAGTATAGCACGCAGCACCTCATTTGTCAAGAGCAAAATGAGAATTATTTGCATTTATTTTCCAGAAAGGAAATCGTCCGCCGAATGCGTACAGTCGGCGGACGGTTTGTCATAGCTTGGCAATATCGGCGACCAGAGCGTCCACCTCAGCCTGCGTGGTAGCCCAGCTGGTGCAGAAACGCACGACTGTTCCCTGCTCCGCGGCCCCTTCTTCCTCAAAGTAGTAGCCCTGTGCCAGCACTTCCTTCTGCTGCTGGGTCAGAATGACAAACTGCTGGTTGGTAGAGCTTTCGACCCAGAAGGGAATTCCCTTCGCCGCGAATGCTTCTCTGATCTGCATGGCAAGCGCGTCGGCGCGTTTTGTTTTCTCAAAATACTCGCCGCTTTCCAGCATGGTCGCGAATTGCAGACCCATCAGCCAGCCCTTGGCCAGCACCGCGCCGTGCTGCTTCATGTAGGCTTTAAAGCGGTACTGAAGCTTGGGTTCGGTAATGACCAGCGCCTCGCCGAACAGTGCGCCGCACTTCGTCCCGCCGATGTAGAATACGTCCGTCAGTTCCGCGAAATCCTTCAGGGTCAGGTCGTTGTCCACCGCCCCCAGATCGTAGCCCATTCGCGCCCCGTCCACGAACAGATACATGCCGTATTTCCGGCAGACCTCCCGGATATCCCGCAGCTCCTGAGCGGAATACAGCGTCCCCTTCTCGGTGGGGAAGGACAGATACACCAGCTTCGGCTCCGTCAGGTATTCCGGCGCGCCGCCGTCATAATACGCCGCCGCACATGCGGCGATCTGCCCGGCGGTGATTTTCCCGTCGGTGTTGGGAAGCGCGAGGATTTTGTGCCCCGTGTTTTCGATGGAAGCGGCTTCGTGGCAGTTGATATGTCCGGTGTCGGCGGCGATGACGCTCTGGATGGGGGACAGCGCCGCCGCAATGACCACGAGATTTGCCTGGGTCGCGCCGGGGACGAATTTGATCAGGGCATCCTCGCGGGAAACCAGCTGCTTGATGACCGTCTCGGCACGTTGGCACCAGATATCCTCGCCGTAGCCCGCGAAACTATCAGTGTTGATGGCGGTCAGGGCGCTCAAGATGGAGTCCAGCGCCCCGTGGTTGTAATCGTTGTTGAATCGAATCATGGCTTTACTCCTTTGTCTCTGCGTTCAGCGCGTCCACCACGATGTCCGGGTAGGGGTTGGCGATCACGGTGCGGTAGGTGTGGTAGATCACCATGCCGGGCTTGCCGTTGGGGATTTTCTTCACCTGCTTCACCGCCGTCACGTCCACGGGAATGTTCTGTCCGCCCCCGGTTTCGGCGTAGTAGGCGGCCAGCTGTGCCGCCTGCGTAACGGTGTCGTCCGGGGGCGTAGTGCCGCCGCAGGAGATGATGACGTGGGAGCCGTGTACCTTGGAGGCATGGCACCAGATGTCGTCCTTCCGGGCAAGGCGGAAGGTCAGCTCGTCGTTCTGGCGGTTGTTCCGGCCGACGTAGATCGGGTAGCCGTCGGTGCTTTCAAACCGCATGGGCGGCAGCTTGGCCTGCTTCATGCGCTTCCGGTCGGTGTCGGGGCGGAGATACCCGCCCTCCTGCAATTCCCGGCGGATCTCCTCCAGCTCTCCCTCGGAACCGGCGCGGTTCAGCTCCTCCAGCACGCTTTTCAGGTAGTCCAGCTCCAGCCGCCCCAGCTCCAGCTGCTTCGTCAGCTCCTTCTCCGCGTTTTTCATCCGGGCGTAGTCCTTATAATATTTGGCGGCGTTCTGGTTGGGGGAGAGAATGGGAGAAATGGGAATGTCCACCGGCCGCATTTCCTCGTCGTAGAAGTCCTCACACTGAACGGTAGTCTGCCCCTTCACGATGCGGTGGAGGTTGGCCGTGAGGATGTCCCCCAGCTGACGCAGACGCTCCCGGTCGTAGGTGGCTTCCAGCTCCTTTTCCTGAATGGCCAGCTTTTTCGTCAGGCGGCTGCACAGATTCTGAACGGTTTTGCGCACGGCCTGCCCCTTCTGCCGCATGGCGTCCTTCTGATCCCGGACGGTGTAGTACATATCCAGCAGCTTGCCAAAGGACTCGGCGCGGCGGCACTCGCCGTATTCCCGGATGGGGCAGAAGGCGAACTGCTTCGGCGTGCCGTCCGGGAGGGCGTAATAATAAGGCGCGGGATGGCTCAGATGCTCATGGAAGAACAGCGACAGCTTGTCGGCGGTGGTGTCCGCGTCCAGAGAATCAATGCGGGCGTCCGTGCTTCCGGCGGCGTACAGCGCCGCCTCCCGGCACACCAGAGGGGACAGGCCGCCAACGGTGTCCATCAGCCGGTCGGCCAGAACGTCCGCGCCGGGGGCTGTTAGCAAATTTACATAACGCTGGGCATCACCCTCCGGGGCACTGTCCAGCAGGTTCAGCTTCATGACCGGCTCCGGCGGCTGATACATGAGACCCGGCAGCGCTGCCCGTTTCGCACTTTCGTCAAGGCCGATGTGCCGCAGGCAGTCCAGAATCCGCCCCTCGGGGGACAGCAGATACAGATTGCAGGTGCGCCCCATCAGCTCGGCTACCAGCGTCTTTTGCACCGGAAAGCCCATCTCGTCGGTGCAGTCGAAGCGGAACGATGCCGCCCGCTCCATGGGGGGCTGGGAAACTTCTGTCAGCTTTGCCCCCAGAAGGTGCTTGCGCAGAAGCATACAGAACATGGGCGGCTGCGCCGGATTCTCCGGAGAAGCCGCCGTCAGATGCAGCCGGGGGGCGGTGGGGTTGGCAGCAAAAAGCAGCTTCTCCCGTCCCTCTTGGCAGCGCAGATGAACGATCACTGTGTCTCTGGCGGGCTGGTGGATTTTCTCCACCCGTGCGCCGATGCACCGCGTGCGGACTTCCTCCAGCACAGCGGATAAGAAAAAGGCATCAAATGCCATGATGCAGTCCTCCTGCTTTGATAGTTTACTCTCCCATAACGGCCTTGAACAGCTCGTTCAGCCGCTGGGTTTTCCCGGCGAGGTACAGTGCGCCGAACAGGGCTTCCAGACCGGTGGCCTTTGCATATTCGGCGGGGGTGGCGGATTTTGGCACCGCATGGACGTGAGCGTTTTTCCCCCGGCGATAGTAGGCAAGCTCCTCCTCGGTCAGCAGGGGCAGCAGCTTGTCTACGAATTTTGCCTGAGACGTGGCCTTCACCATCTGAATGGTGTCATGGTGCAGCTGCCCCACGGTCTTTTCCCCCTGAGCGCAGAGGTAGCCCCGGCAGAGAATCTCAAACACGCAGTCCCCCATATGGGCAAGCCCCAGATTGGAAATGGCGTCGATCTCCGATTGGGGCAGGTTCATTTTGAAATAATTTTCCATAGCTTCTCCCGATTGACCAGAAATTGGGCGCAAAGCCCGGTGAACAGCCCGGTGAGGATGCTGATGACGATCATCACCGGCAGGTAAACCGCCAGCGACACCGTCCCCGTCAGGGCAATCGCCATGGCCATCTGTCCGATGGAGTGGGCGACGGCGCCCAGACATCCGGCGACCCAGAGCTGCTTCTTCGTAAGAATTTTCCGCAGGGCGATGGTCACGCCGATGGCGCAGACGCCCCCGGCGGCGGAGTACAGAATGGTGCTGAAATTCCCGGCGAACACCGCTCCCAGAAAAACGCGCACTGCCAGCACCGCCGCGCCCTCCTTCGGCCCCAGCACAAACACGGTGAACACCGTCACGATATTGGCAAGCCCCAGCTTCACACCGGGGATGGGAACCGGGGAGGGAATCTGGGCTTCGATCATGAAAATGGTCAGGGCAATGGCGGCCAGCAGCGCCAGAAGCGTCATTTTTTTCGTTTTCAATCCGGCACCGCCTTTCCACGTGTCCTTATATCCGATACAGCCGTTTCCCGTTTTCCATGGTGGCGGCGCGGACTTCCTCCACGGAAATCCCCCGGATCTCTGCCAGACGCTCGGCCATGCGGTACAGCTTTCCGGGGTCGTTGCGTTTTCCCCGGAAGGGTTCCGGGGACATATAGGGGCAGTCGGTTTCCAGAACGATGCGGTCCAAGGGAATGGCGGCGGCGGTCTCCACCGCTTTCCGGGCGTTTTTGAAGGTCAGGACACCGGTAAAGCCGATGTACCAGCCCCGGGCGATCAGCCATTTGGCCATTTCCGCCGAGCCGGAATAGCAGTGGAACACCCCCGTGACCTCCGGGAATTCTTCTACAATGCGGATGCCGTCCTCGTGGGCTTCCCGCTCATGGACGATGACGGGCAGATTCAGTTCCAGCGCCAGCGCCATCTGGGCGCGGAACGCCGCCTGCTGACGGTCTCGCGGGATGTCCTCGTAATGGTAGTCAAGGCCAATCTCACCGATGGCCCTGATTTTGGGATTCAGTTTACATAATGTGCGGTATTCTTCCAGAGTGACATCGTTTACCCCGTCGGCAGCATCCGGGTGGGAGCCGACAGCGGCGTAGATATAGTCATACCGGGACGCCAGAGCGGAAGCCGCCCGGGAGGACGCGAGACTGCATCCGGGGTTCATCAGTAGCCCGATGCCCTGCTCCGGAAGGGCGGACAGAAGCGCTTCCCGGTCGGCGTCAAAGGCGCGGTCGTCCATATGGGCGTGGGTGTCAAACAGCATAAGCTCTCCTTACAGTAAGCTACTCAATGACGGCCACCAGACAGCCGTCCATTTCTGTGACCCGGGGGTCGTTCAGGGAGAAATCTGTCCCGTTGGGGTATCCCCGCAGCCCATCTCCGGTGCGCTTGACCCGGGCTTCTTTCAGCACCCAGAAGGTCAGCAGCGCCCGGCGCTTGTCCGGCGCGGCATCGAACTGTACCCTTTCCCCGGGGGACAGGATTTTCTCCGCCAGGGCGAGATTTACGTTCCGGTCAAGCTCCTCGGCGTCAATGCCAATCTCCCGACGGGACAGGGCGCAGAACGCCCGCCGAGGGGTGTGGGAAATGGAAAAATGCCAGTCACTGCCGGGGAAATAGGGCTTTCCCCCCGCTTTTACGGCGATGGGCGGCAATTCATGCCCGGTTTCTTCCCGGTAGAGCACCGCCAGCAGCGCCCGCCCCGCTTCGTGGCCGGTTCGTCCGGCGAGGGCGCAGGACGCGATTCTCACAGCGCGTCGATGATGTCGGATTCTGCCGGTTCCTTGGGGCGGCGGTTTTTCAGCCGGTCAACCAGGATGGCGACACCCACGATCAGCACCAGCAGACCGCACAGACTGATAACGACCCGGGAGGTTGTCATGGGCAGAGCAATCAGCACCGCGCCCAGAATCGTGGTAATGACGGCGGGAAGAATGCCGTAATGATACCGGCCGGCGTTCAGAATGTCCTGAACACCCCGGACGACCAGCAGGATACCCGCCAGACGACCCAATCCCGCGGCCAGCATCAGGGGGTTGCGCAGAAGCCATGCTCCCACGGCAAAGCAGCAGACGGCGGAAAGCACCTTCCCCACGGTGTCAAAGTGTCCGGCGATGGCGCTGACGGCGAACACGACGCCCGCGATCACCAGCACCCAGCCCAGAATCTGCGCCACAAGGGCGGAGGCGGAGTCCGGATGAATCAGCAGGATCAGACCCAGCACCATCAGCAGCACCGGGGTAGCGATCAGACGAATGACGGATAAAATAGTATCTTTCATAATATAGTCACCTCTCTGAAACTCAGTATACCCCGAATCCGGGGCGGTGTCAATCGGGGAAAGCGGAAATCGGTGGCATTGCCCGACACGCACGACGCCCTCTCTTTTGATGGGGGCGGAAAACAGGAAATGGAGCGTATCAGTACAGATACGCTCCATTTCCTGTGTCAATATACGCACCCCCATTTACCTTCTCCGTCCTCGCTGCGCGCGACCACTTCTCCCAGAGGGAGAGGCAAGGGGGACGCTGAAACTCTGTGAGCTGCTGGAAAGCGGAGATAGCACCCTTTGTTTGCCCCACTTGAGGGCGTCCCTTTTGAATGAGGTAATGTGGTCTATCCTCCGCTGATACCCGGTTTCTCACGCAAAATGCGCGGTTTCCTTCCTCCCTTCCCTAACATCACCTACATCTTGTGATTTTTCCACTTTTTTCAGTCCCACATGTTGTGTTTCGACAAAATCTGCGCCGCGGTTGTGCTACTATGATTCCAGGCTCGTGGGACGGAGCCGGATGACTGCCGCCGTGGCGTCGTCCATCTGCTTCCCGCGGCCATACTCCAGAATTTTTGCTGCCAGCTCCCCAGGCGGCATGTCCGGAGTCAGGTCAGACCGGCGGGAAATCCCCTCTCCATCCACGCCGTCGCTGAGCAATACCAGCGCTTCCCCCCGACGCAGGGACAGCTTCTCCACCGTTTCCCGGCTTTCCGTTACGGAAATGCCCGGCGGTGGGGTGGCTGTCCCTATTTTTTCCGCGCTGCCCCGGCGAAGCAGCCAGCTGGGGGCGGCGCCCCACTTGTATAACGTGGCGTGGCCGGTGTCGAGATAGAGTTCCGCCAAGTCCACCGTGACCGCCCCGGCACTGCCCCGGAGGGCGAGAATGCTGTTGAGGGTGCGCAGGGCGTGGGCGGCGGGAAACCCGGCGGTGAGCATCTGCCGCAGAAGCGACCCTGCCGACTGCCCCTCCTGCGCAGCGCCCAGCCCGGTACCCATTCCGTCGCAGAGAATGACGTAATACCGGCACTCGGGCCCCGGAAAGGCAAGACAGCGGTCGCCGTTGGCAAGCTCCTTGCTGCGGCTGCGGGCGGCGGCCTCGGCGCGAAACCAGGCCCTCGGCCGCTGCCCCCGGCGGGGCAGATCGTCGGCAAGCCCCCGCAGGAAATCTCCCAGAAACTGATACTGCTGCACCATCGCCGCCCGGTACTCTGACTGCCGGGCGCTGTCGGCTTTCAGCAGCTTCAGCTGCTCCTGCCCCCGGCGAAGCTCCGGGATCAGCCGCCCCGACTTGCGGCATTGGGCGTCCAGCGGGTTTTGCAGCAGCGATTCATCCAGCGACGACTGCTGGGGGCAGCTGTTCCGGGCGGAGCAGCTGCCGCAGGCGCGCTGCCGCACTTTTTGCAGCACGGCGGAAGCGTCAACGGGGGGCGGCGCGGTCTCCAGAAAAAGCTGCTGGGTGACACCGAGAACTTCCGCCCCCAGCTCCAGCCGCACCTGGGCCAGCCCCGTCTCCCCTCGGCGGCGGGCGGTCTCCGGAGAGGGCGGCATCAGAATGCCCAGCCCGCCGCCGAGAATCAGCCCCGGGAGCGGCGTATAATCCCGAATGCCGCAGATCGCCATTACCACCATGCACGCCGCCCCCGGCGCGAGACAGCGCATCCACTTGCGCTCAAAGGGGATCATGCGGATCACGCCCGCGAGACACAGTACCGCCGTCATGGGAATGTTCGTCACCTGCGCCAGATCCAGCCCCAACCCTCCAAGCACCGCGGCGGGGAAAGCGCTGCCAACTGCCAGCGCGCCTGCCGCGAGATACCCCAATCCAAGATAAGGCGTCGGTGAAGCCTGCGCCAGCGCCAGCACCGCCACGCCGCCCACCAGCCAGTCGGTGACGGCGGTGCGTCTGCGCAGCGCCACGGGGAACAGCAGTCCCGCCCCGGCGGCGAGAACAATCCGCAGGAAATAGACCGGCACCGGCACGGTATCCCGCAGCACCAGCTGGAACAGCAGTCCGGTCAGCGCCGTCAGAAACGCGGAAATGGCAGGGAAGATCAGCGGCTGTTCCTCCGGAATGTGCCGGGCAAGGAGCAGCGCCAGCAGTCCGCCGGAGGCCGACCACACCAGCCCCTGCAATCCCGCGATGCCCCAGAAGACCCAGTAGCCCAGCATGGCCCCCAGACTCATGACCGCCGCGTGCCAGCCGCTCATGGCTAAAATCAGCCCCATCGCCAGCGGCTGAGGGTAATTACCCAGACTGGCCGCGCTGAGCAGAAATCCGCTGCCGCCGCACAGGAGGACGACCCCTCCTGTGCGGATTTTGGGGTTCAGCAGCAGCCTTTGGCACGTTCGCCGCCCCCGCCGCAGGTACGTTTCCATGGATGCAATCATTTCCACCACAGCCTTTCCTTAGTGATGGGAAAATCCTATCACGCCGAGAAAAATTATGCTGTCGGATTCGCAATGGTGAGAAAGTTTCTTGCATCGGGGGCGGGATGGGTGTATAATGACCTGTAATTAAGGAAGCTGGAAGGGAATCAATGACGGCCATGGGCAGAGAATTTGAACTGAAATACCGGGCAGATTCCGGGATGATTGCCGCCATTCGGGCAGCATTCGGGGATTTTTCCGAGATCCGGATGGAAACGGTCTATTATGACACTCTGGATGCCGCCCTGAGCCGCCGGCGCTGGATGCTCAGACGCCGGTACGAAAACGGGACCTCCGTCTGCACCCTGAAAACACCCCTCCCTGACGGCAGCCGGGGAGAGTGGGAAACCCCATGTGACGATATCAGGTTGGCAGCGAAAGAGTTATGTAAACTCGGCGCGCCGGAAGACCTGCTGCCCCTGACGGAAAGCGGCCTGACGGAAGCCTGCTCTGCCCGGTTCACCCGTCTGGCAAAGCAGATCGTTCTGGAACGCTGCACCGTGGAGCTGGCGCTGGACGAGGGCACGCTGATGGGCGGCGGGAGGACGCTTCCCTTCGCCGAAGTGGAAGTGGAACTGAAATCCGGCGAAGAAGCCGCCGCGACTGCCTTTGCCGAAGCTCTGGCGCAGGAATTCAACCTGACCCCGGAACCGAAAAGCAAGGCGCAGCGAGCCATGGAGCTGCTGCATTAAGGACATACAGGAGAGAGAAATATGCCCAAATTTGAGACACTGTTTTCCAAATACGACCGTCTGGTGCTGTTCGACACCGAGACCACCGGCCTAGCCTACAACCGGGACGAGATCATTGAGTTTGCCGCCGTGGTTCTGGAGCGGGTGGACGGAACGCCCCAGGTGGTGCAGGAGTACGACCAGCTGGTCGCCCTGTCCCCCGGCGGGTTTGTGCCGCCGAAAATTCAGGAGCTGACCGGCATCTCTACCCAAGACCTGCGGGAACGGGGACTGCCCAAGACCAGAGTCTGCCGGGACATCGCGGAGATGATTCAGGGCAACACCCTGCTGCTGGCCTACAACGCCCATTTTGACCTGAGTTTTCTATTCTATATGCTTCTGCGGGACGGCGACCCGGCCGTGCTCAAGGGCAAGGACAAGCTGGACCTGCTCACGGTCTACCGCGACCGCCACAGCTACCCCCACCGGCTGTGCAGCGCCATCGAGGTCTACGGCCTTTCCGGCAAGGTGGTCAATTCCCACCGGGCGGTGGACGACGTGCTTGCCACCGTGGCGGTGATGGAGGAAATGGAGAAGGAAAAGAACGATTTGGAGCGTTATGTAAACCTTTTCGGCTACAACCCCAAATACGGCATCGAGGGCAAGCCCATCAGCTCCATTACTTACAAGCCCCAGCCCTATAATCCTGTGAAGCCGCTGTACGAGGCGTAGTACCCCTATGGAATGGCTGAATGTTTTCGGGCTGGTCATGGTGGCAGTCATCATGATACCCAATATTCTGTTTGCGATGAAGTGCAAGGACGGATTCGTGAACAAATGGAACAACAAATCTGTGGAAACCGTGGAACAAATCGGCAGGTTCGGCTGCTTTGGATTTATGATCATCAACATTCCGGGAACCTGGTTCGGATGGTGGTCTGACGAAGCGTTTGCCGTATATCTGGTCGTAGATGCCGTGCTGGTCACGCTTTACTGTGTGATCTGGGCGGTTTGTTTCCGGAAAAGCAGTGTTTTCAGAGCGTTGGCGCTGTCCATCATCCCCTCCGTTCTGTTCCTGTTCAGCGGGATTATGAGCCGGTCGATTCTCCTGACCATTGCCGCGGTATTGTTTGCGCCGAGCCATATTCTGATTTCGTATCAAAACGCAAAATGATTTCACCACAGGAGGTAACAATATGCTGAATCCATCCGCCTATGCTCTGGGTGCCAACCGCTCCTGCATCCGGGACTTGTTTGAATACGGCTGCCAGCGCGCCGCCGTTGTGGGACGGGAGAACGTCTACGACTATTCCCTGGGCAACCCCTCCATCCCCTCGCCGAAGGAGGTGGACGAGACGGTGCGCCAGATCCTCGACGACACCGATTCCCTGCTGATTCACGGCTACACCTCCGCCGTAGGCGATTACGCCACCCGCAAGGCCATTTCCGACGACCTGAACGCCCGCTACGGCGCGTCCACCGTTCCGGAGGAATTCTTCATCGGCTGCGGCGCGGCGCCGGAGCTGGTGAGCGTGTTCCGGGCGCTGGCAGTCCCGGGGGCGGAAATTCTGGCGGTCGCACCCTATTTTCCGGAATACAAACCCTTCGCGCAGGAGGCGGGGTTGGAATTTAAGGTCGTCCCGGCGGACATTCCCTCCTTCCAGATCAACCTGACCGCCATGGAGCAGATGATCACGCCCAGCACCCAGGCGGTCATCCTCAACTCCCCCAATAACCCCTCCGGCGTCGTCTACACCCGGGAGACCTATCAGGCGCTGGCGGAAATCCTGAACAGCAAGGCCGCGGAGTACGGCCACCCCATTTACATCGTCTCCGACGAGCCGTACCGGGAGCTGGCCTACGGGGTCGAGGTGCCGTTCCTGCCGGAAATTTACCGGGATACCGTCATCTGCTATTCCTATTCCAAGTCTCTGTCCCTCCCCGGCGAACGAATCGGCTATGTGTATGTGCCCCAGAAGGCCACGGACGGCAAGGCGCTGTATTCCGCCGTTGCGGGGGCTGCCCGGGCGGGCGGTCACGTCTGCGCCCCCAGCCTGTGGCAGAAGGTCATCGCCCGATGCGCCCATCTCCGCCCGGACTTGGAGAGCTACGACCGCAACCGCAAGGCGCTGTATGAGGGGCTGACACGAATGGGCTACGAAATGGCCAAGCCCGACGGCGCGTTCTATCTGTTCATCAAAGCCCCCGGCGGCGACGCCAACGCATTTTCCGACGCGGCGAAGAAAAAAGACCTGCTGGTCGTCCCCGGCGACGGCTTCGGCTGCCCGGGATATTTCCGCATCTGCTACTGCGTGAGTCTGGAAATGATTCAGAAGAGTCTGCCGGTGTTTGAGGAACTGATTCGCTGCGGAGAGTGGTAAAGCGTTTGCCGTATTGTGATGGGCGGGGGTGAAGTTTTATGGATATGGTTTATGAAACTGAACGAAAAATAACAATAGCATTTTGTTATAATGAACTCATTGACTATCTGGAAGGTGTCGGGGTGTATAAAATTCGTAATGATCCCAGAGATAGACAGTCTCTTCATGCCTTCAATTTCAGTATGGAATGTTACAATAAGTATGCCGCTAAATGCCCCCAACTTGAATTGGACAGACGGTTTGCGGAAGAAATAACTTCAAGATTAAAAAGTGATGAATGTAATGTTTATGATGTTTATTATCTTTTTAACTGCCTTGCTGCCCAATTAAGATTGGAAAAGAACGGTATCGCATCATTTGAGGTAGAAAAATCCAAACTGGATGAAATATGCCGATTATTAAGAGGAAAAACACTTACTCTTCAAGATGACTTAAAGACATGCCACGACAAAAAGGGAGAATATTATACAGACGGTATGTTTGGATATATGCAAAGCGAAAGTAATCGCGTGTATCACGAGACCGGTAAAAGAATTTTATGAGCTAAAGAAATGAAAGCAACAAATTCAGACCGTTGGTATCCACAAAAGTGGCAACCAACGGCCTGTTTCCTGTGTTAATCAGCCAGAAAATCCGGAATGAACCCGGTATCCGCCGCCTCGGCTTCCTGCGTGAAACCCCCCAATTCGTTCAGATACATCCAGCTGAGCACCGCGTCGTATTCCTCATCGGTGACCTGGCGGTCGAAGGGGGCGGGAAGGCCGCCCATGGGCGTGTACTGGCGCATCAGGCTTACCAGCACCTCCCCGGGGGCGAAATTCTCCCCGATCCAGTCCAGCACCCGCAGAGAATTTTCCACATTTCCGGGCAGAATCAGGTGGCGGATAATAACGCCCCGGGTGACCTTCTCCCCCTCCCAGCGCACCGCACCCACCTGCCGAACCATCTCCCGGATGGCTTCGGCGGCCACGGGAAAATAGTCCGCCGCCCCGGACAGCTGCCCCGCCAGACGGGCATCCGCGTATTTGAGGTCGGGGAGGTAAATATCGACGCACCCATCCAGCGCCCGCAGCGTCTCCACCTGTTCGTACCCGCCGCAGTTGTACACCACCGGCACGGGCAGTTTCGGCCGCAGCGCCGGGAGGATCGTGGGCAGAAAGTGGGTGGGGGTCACAAGATCAATGTTCTCCGCCCCCTGGGCAATGAGGTCTTCAAACAGGCGCCTGAGTCCGGCGGAATCCATGGCCTTCCCCACCGCGCCGCCGCTGATGGCGGCGTTCTGGCAGTAGCGGCACCGGAGCGTGCAGCCGCCGAAGAAAACCGCGCCGCTTCCCCCGGCTCCTGCCAGCGCCGGTTCCTCCCATTTGTGGAGCATGGCCTTGGCCACGAGGGCGGTATCCGGACAGCCGCAGAAGCCCCGCTGTCCCGCCGTCCTGTCCACGCCGCACCGCCGGGGGCAGAGATTGCAGTTTACATAATCCATACGCATCCCATCCTTTGGGGGTATCATATCAGTTTTTTCGCCTTTTCTCAACCCCGTACTTTACCGGCGTGCGAAAATGTGGTAAACTACAAAAAATAAACTGTCTGCACCCCTCGCAAACAGCGATTTTGAAAGGGGTAATTATTATGGAAATCCGATTTGCTGAAACCCGGGATATTCCCGGTATGATTAACTTGCTGCTTCAGGTGGGAGAAGTCCACCACCGTATCCGCCCCGACCTGTTCCGGGCGGGCGCCCAGAAATACGACGAGCAGACCCTCGCCCGGATGCTCACCGATGACACCCGCCCCATTTTCGTCGCCGTGGAGGACGGGAAGGTGCTGGGCTACTGCTTCTGCATTTTGCAGGTGCGGAAAAACGACCCGGTGCTCTTAGACGACCGCACGCTGTACATCGACGACCTGTGCGTGGACGAAGCCTGCCGGGGCAAGCACGTAGGGCAGGCGCTGTACGACCACACCGTGGCCTACGCCCGGAGAATTGGCTGCCGTACGGTGACGCTGAACGTGTGGTGGGGCAACGACAGCGCCATGCACTTCTATGAAAAACAGGGGTTAAAGCCCCGGAACATCCACATGGAAACCATTTTGTGAGGAATGCCATGCTAGTCAAGAACCAGATTTACGAAGCCGAGATCACGGACTACACCGCCGAAGGACAGGGCGTCGCCCATATCGAGGGCTGCGCCGTGTTCATCCCCAACGCCGTCGCCGGGGAAAAGGTGCGCGTCCGGGTGGAGAAGGCGCACAAGACGTGGGCGGCGGGAAAAATCGTGGAGATTCTGGAAAAGTCCCCCCACCGGGTCAACCGGGAGTGCGAGGTCGCCAAGCTCTGCGGCGGCTGCGATTTCTGGCACATGGACTACGCCGAGGAGACCCGCCTGAAAGCCGAGCGAGTGAAAAACTGCTTAAACCGTATCGGCGGTGAAAATCTGGCGGAAGTCCCCATTCTCGCCGCCCCCGACTGCCACGGCTACCGCAACAAGGCGCAGTATCCGGTGGCGGTGAAAAAAGGACGCGCCTACGCCGGGTTCTACCGGGCGGGCACCCACGACGTGGTGGAAAATGCCCGCTGCCGCATTCTCCCGGAGGAGGTCGACGCCGCGAAGGATGCGGTAATTGATTATGTAAACCAATACCGGGTCAGCGTCTACGACGAGACCACCGGCAAGGGGCTTCTGCGGCATATTTACGTCCGCCGGGGCGCGGTGTCCGGGCAGGTTCTGGTATGTCTCGCGGTGAACGGGGAAAAAATTCCCCGGCCGGAAGCGCTCGTCCAGCGGCTGGGCGGGATTCCCGGCTTTACCACGCTGGTGCTGTCCGTGAACACGAAGCGGGGCAACGCCGTGCTGGGCGACCGCTTTCTCACCCTCCACGGCCCCGGCTATATCGAGGACACCCTCTGCGGCCTGAATTTCCGCCTGTCCCCCCGGTCGTTTTATCAGGTGAACCACCATCAGGCGCAGCGGCTGTACGAAATGGCGATCTCTCAGGCGGAGATCACCAAGGCCGACACGGTGCTGGACCTGTACTGCGGCGTCGGCACCATCACGCTGGCCATGGCTGGCGCGGCGGGAAAGGTCATCGGCGTAGAGGTCGTTCCACAGGCGGTAGCGGACGCCCGGGACAACGCGGTGCGGAACGGCATCACGAACGCGGAATTTTTCTGCGGCGACGCCGGTCAGGCGGCGCTGGAGCTGGAAAAAAGCGGCGTCAGGCCGGACGTGGTGGTCGTTGATCCGCCGAGAAAGGGCCTGAACGCGGACACCATCGAAGCCCTTCACCGCATGTCCCCCCGGCGCATCGTCTACGTCTCCTGTGACCCCGCAACGCTGGCGCGGGACGTGGCGCTGCTGAAAGAGCGGGGCTACACCCTGAAAACCGCCGCCGCGGCGGACTTATTCCCGAGGTGCGCCCATGTGGAGACGGTAGTTCTTTTGTCCCACAAAAAAGCCGACAGTTATATCCACATTGATGTGGAGTTTGGAGAGGGCGAGGGCAAGATTCCGGTAGATAGTATTGCTAAAAGAGCCGAAGCGTACAAGCCCAAAGAAAAAGTGACCTACAAAATGATTAAGGAGTACATAGAAGCGAAATACGGCTTCAAGGTACATACCGCATATATCGCAGAGGTAAAGCGAAATTTGGGATTGCCGATGTATGATGCTCCTAATGCGGTAGAAGAATTGAAACAGCCGAGGAAACATCCGACACCAGAAAAGGTAGAAGCAATCAAAGATGCACTTCGTTATTTTGCAGTGATATAAAACTTTACTTACAATCGAATATTTCTTACATAGCCGTTTATTCATTTATTTGAGTAAGCGGCTTTTTTCATCCCTATTTTTCGGAATAGGGATATTTTTTGTAGAAGGAGGAGGTTTATTTGAACACGCAAATCATCGCCATCGCCAACCAGAAAGGCGGCGTTGGCAAAACAACAACCTGTG
>ERZ827478.231-NODE-231-length-64224-cov-3.921769_pt1 | contig 64224 bp, 53 predicted proteins | sample MGYA00519705_ERZ827478 | MGnify/ENA primary metagenome ERZ827478 (study PRJEB31778, sample SAMEA3449318) | human gut metagenome | biome: human gut; feature: human-associated habitat; material: faeces | place: United Kingdom | collected 2010/2012 ...
TGATGTAGTTCTATTTTCCTACATCAGGGGGGATTTTGTCTATTGTCCGTTTTTTCTGGTTCAGTTCACAACTGCAGGAGGGATTTTTACGTGAACGCTTATCTCTTTAAAGGCTGTTTCCCGTCTTTAGTTTCTATAAGCTGTTCCTGCCCGTCTTTAAAGGTTTTTGTAATCAACGAACCGTATCGTATTATTTTTTTCTCATATAGCTTTTCAATTTCTTCCGGCGTGTAACCAAGTTCCTCCAGTATGTCCTCATTATCCATCCCAAGAATAGGAGTACCGCGCCATATCTGGGTCGGGTTGTTCTTAAAAACAGGCGTGGGTCTTGTGCCCTTCATGGTTTCGCCTAAGCAAGGGTCATACCATTCCGTTATGGAGTTGCGGGCCTGGTAGTGAGAATTGCTTAGCATATCGTCAAACTCCATGATTTTTGAGCACGTGGCTCCGTTGCGGCTCGCCGTATAAGCAACTTCCTGCGCTGTATGTTCATCGCAGTAGGCTTTCATTCTGCGCTCCAGTTCCTCACCATATTCCGGATTGTGAGAGAATGGAGGATCTTCCTTGGGACCCGGGTCATAATCCTGCATACCTACTGTTTTCAACGTCCCCATAAAAGGCTTGCCAGCATTTCCGGACATCCAGAAAACGAACTTGCCATCTTTACATTTATAAACGCCTTCGCCCCAAGCTCTGGGCGTCCTGTTGCCGGGCCGTGTGACTGGGATGTTTCTATTGAGACCATATGCCAAGCCGTCTGCTGACAGCCGGAGAAGCGTCTCATACATAGCAACGTCAATACTCTCTCCAACGCCGGTCTGCTGAGCTCTGTGCAAAGCCGCCAGAGCGCCGATTGCTCCAAAAAGGGAGCTTACATAGTCTGCGGTATAAGGTCTTGCACAAATCGGGGTAGAGGGTAAGCCGTTATTATTTATGTATCCGGAAAAAGCTTGAGCTATACCATCAAGAGCGGCTCGTCTGGTATAAGCAGGATCTCCTGACTGACCGAAACCAGAAACGTGTACAATAACTATTTTGGGATTATGAGACCATATCCATTCATCAGTAACACCCATGCTTGCCATTGTGCCGGCTTTATTGTTTTCCACAAAAATGTCGTTTGCCTTTAACAGTTTTGCCAGTATCTTTTTTCCTTCAGGAGTCTGAATGTTTGCCGCTATGCTTAGCTGGTTTCTGTGCTCCACCGAAAACCATTCAGTCACAGCCATCCTCAGTACATCTGGCATATCCACTCTTTCCAGGCTTGTGACAATTGCTCCCATTTCCGCAAAAATTCCACACATCGCCGGACCTGCAATCGCATTTCCGCTCAGCAAAACGTTAACTCCTTGTAATGGTCCAAACTTAGGTACATCTCTACTCTTCATAGGCTCCTCCTTTCTTTTTATCTGTTTTCCGTACTTGCTGTGGATATATTAATTATATATCTATTGCCTAAAAAAAGCAATATATTCCCTCTTTGCATTGCGAGTTACGCACAATATTTGCGCTACACAACTTAAAAATCGCTGAGACCAGCAGCAGTCTCAGCGATTTTTATATTCTCTTCAGTTTTTCATTCAGCTTTTTGTATATCCTCTCCACGAACCAGGGCTCGGTGGAGACCTCCAGGGCCTCCTCAAGGGAGAACCAGGCCACGCCGCTGTTCTCCTCCCGGCAAATGTGGAGGGTTTCGCTCTCTTCTGCCTCCAAGAGGTAGGTCACATTCATATGCAGATGGCTGGGCACATATTCCCCGTGCTTTTCGTGGCCGTCTACAGTGAGCACCTCAAGAGAGTATATGTCCTCCGAGACAGGCCGGGGATTCTTCACCCCCGTCTCCTCCCGGACTTCCCGCAGCGCCACCGCCAACAGATCTTCCTCACCGTCGGCATGCCCTCCGGTCCAGGACCAGGAGTCAAAAAGCCGGTGGTATACCAGCAGGGTCTTGGTACGCAGGGGATTGACAATCCAGGCCGAGGCGGTCATATGGGCTATGAGATTGCTGCGGAGAAAGGCGTCGGAGTTGGCGTCTATAAAGTCGAGTATGACTTTTTTGTCCCGCTTCTCCTGTTCGTTGAAGGGCCGGTAATTTTCTATCTCTTCCCTTATTCTCATCTGTCACTCCGCCACTGCATATACATCCCGGCGCAGACGCTTGAAGGTGGGCAGTATCTCCCGCATCTCATCGACCCGGCTCAGGTCTATGTCGCTGTACAGTATTTGTTCTTTCTCGTCGCACTGGGCAATGATGTCACCAAAGGGGTCAGCCACAGCGGAATGTCCCCAGCTGAGATAGCTGAAGCCCTCATAGCGGGCAGCCGAGGCTCCCACGACGAAAAGCTCGTTGTCAATGGCCCTCATGCGCAAAGTCAGATCCCAGTGGGCCGGTCCGGTCTTGGTGTTGAACTGGGCGGGGAGGAATATTATCTGGGCACCCCGCACCGCCATGGCCCGGAACAGTTCGGGGAAGCGGGCGTCAAAACACACGGCGCAGCCCATTTTGCCATACTGGGTGTCAAAGACTGTGATCTTCTCACCGGGAGTAAAGGTGGAGGACTCCCTGAATCTCATGTCAGGCAGGTCTACGTCAAAGAGGTGCACCTTTCGATGGTGGGCGATCTGCCTGCCCTGGCCGTCAAAGACAAAGCAGGTGTTGTAGATCTTGCCCTCGTCGGTCTCGGGTACGGAACCGCCCACAAGGAGTATACCCAGCTCAGCCGCCCACCGGGACATGGCGGCCACAGCCTCGTGGTGACCCTGAGCGGCGTATTTCTTGAAGTACTCCTTTGAATATGGGCAGTTCCACATTTCCGGCAGCACCACTATCTGGGCCCCGTTTCCGGCTGCCTGGCTTACCATCTTGTAGGCTTTGTCCATTGTCTCGTGTTGGTCCAGCTCCGTCCTTATCTGACATACGGCCAGTTTCAGCATTTCAATCCCTCCAGATATCTCTCTATATCAAAGTCCACCGTCTTCTCGTCCTTGCGCAGGTACAGGGGATGGTGGGGGTGACCCTTTGCGGAGCACTTCCCGGCACAAAGCCAGCGGGCGCCGTAGTGCCGGCCCAGCTCCGCCATGTCCCGGACGCAGCCGGGGAGGTAGGGCCGCTTTTCGATTATGGTGCCCCAGGCAGCCCAAATGGCCGGGGAGACTCCCGGAGCAACGCTTTGCAGTACATAGCGGAAGGCTGCCATATTCTCCCGATGCAGCCGCGGGTTCAGCTCCCTGTCCATATCCTCCGGCCGGGTGGCCCGCTGGGCGTAGACGTTGAACATTATCCAGCTGTCAAAACCGTTGCCTGCGGCGATGCGGGAGACGGATTTCAGAGTGTTGTCCAGATCATCGGGCCGGGCAGTGGAGGGGTTTATGCCTATGCAGATAAGGGGGTTTAGCCCTCTGGTGCCCAGGATATAACGGTACTCGGTGTAGAAGTCCGGCACGTACAGCCACTTTTCGCTGTCGTAATCCTCGCTCCGGCCGGAACGGGTGAGGGCTTCCTCAAAGCTGAGGATATCTATAGTCTGGCTCGCGCCCTGGGGAATGTGCATGGCGGCAGCTCCTTTACATTATCATATACACTACCAGCGGGATAGTGAGCATGGAAAAGACGGTGGACAGCAGTATGCCCTCGGAGGTATAGACAGCATCCCGGTCATACTGAATGGTCAGCACCGAGACGATGACCGCGCTGGGGCTGGCGGCAATTATTGTGGAAGTGACTCTGAGCACTATGTCCTGGGTCACAAGTCCGGTGAGCAGCCATACCAGCAGCGGACAGATCAACAGCCGTATAAAGCACATTATGTACAGCTTGCGGTTTTTGAAGGCATCCAGCAGCCCCACGGAGCCCAGGGATGAGCCGATGACTATCATGCTCAGGGGCATGGTGGCGGCGGCCAGGGTGGAGGACAATTCCTTCAGCGTATCTGGGATAGGGGGGTGGGTCATGAATATTATCAAAGCCAGGAAAGTAGCTATTAGAGGCACGCTGAAAATGTCCTTTATTCTGACAGAGCTTTTGCCGCCGCTGCCTTTGAGCCTGTAGACTCCATAGGTGTACAGGATAACATTAAAGGGGATGCAGGACAGTGAGCAGTAAAACACGGCTTCGCTGCCGAATAGCTCCTCTACCACCGGCAGGGCAATGAACATGTTGTTGACCACTGCCACCAGCAGTTCAAAGAGGGGGGCGCGCTCCCCCAATTTAAGCACCCGGCAGCTTATTGCAGCCAGAATCCAGCCTACTACTATGGAGATGCAAAGAGCCAGCATCACTACTGCCAGCTCTCCGCCGCTGAGACGCGTGTCGGTGACCAGCACGGAGTTGATGATGGTGGCGGTCATAAATACGTTTATGACCATTTTACTGGCATCCCGGGTGAACTCCCGCCCTGCGAAATTGGTCTTGGCGCAGAGATAGCCGATGACCATCAAGACCACAAAAATGACCATCTTGGGTATGAGCGCTGAGACTTCCATCAATACAGCTCCTTATATATTCAGGATCAATTTAGCCACATAGATATAGATGAGCAGGGAAACGGCATCGGTGACAGTGGAGATAAGGGGGTTTGCCATCACTGCCGGGTCAACACCTATCTTCTCGGCCATAAGGGGCAGCATGGCTCCTACAACTTTGGCAAACATTACGATAAAAACTATGGACAGGCTCACCGTAGCTGCCACCAGAACTGTGACATTGGCATTGTGGAGCAGCCAACTGTCCACCAGCAGCATCTTTCCGAAATTTACCACTGCCAGGGACAGGCCGCACAGAAGGGCCACCCGCCACTCCTTCCATATGACCCGCAGGGCGTCCTTGGGTTCGCTGTCGCCTATGGAGAGGCTGCGTATCACGGCGGTGGATGCCTGGGCTCCGGAGTTGCCGCCGGTGCCCATGAGCATGGGGATAAAAGCCACCAGGCCCGCCTGAACAGCCAGCATCTGCTCAAAGCTGGTGAGTATCATGCTGGTGAAGGTGGCCGAGAGCATGAGGAACATCAGCCAGGGTATGCGGTTTTTCCACATCTCCATTGGCCCGGTGCGGGAGTAGGGTTTATCCGAGGGCAGGATACCGGCCATGATCTCGAAGTCCTCCGTGGCCTCCTGCTCCATGACGTCTATGATGTCATCGACGGTAACTATGCCCACCAGACGGCCCTCAGTGTCCACCACCGGCAGGGCCATCAGGTCGTAGTCCGAGAACTTCTCGGAGACGCTCTCCTGGTCCTCGGTAGTGGAGGCGAAGATCACGTTCCGGTCCATCAGATCCTCTATGATGGTGTCGTCATCATTTAAAAGCAGATCCTTGACGGTGACGATGCCCTCCAGCTTCCTGTCGGCGGAGATGACGAAGCAGACATAGATAGTCTCCTTGTCCTCGCCTATGCGCCGTATGCGGGCGATGGACTCCCGCACGTTCATGTATTTTTTCAGATCCACGAACTCCGAGGTCATAATGCTGCCTGCGGAGTTCTCAGGATAGCGGAGATACTGGTTTATGAGGCTTCGGGTGCCCGGGGTGGCGGCCCGCATGATACGCTTGACCACGTTGGCGGGCATTTCCTCCATCATGTCCACCGCGTCGTCCACGTACAGCTCTTCGATTATTCCCGCCAGCTCCGAGTCGGTGATGGAATTGATTATCCGCTCCTGCTCCGGGGCCTCAAAATTGGCGAAGACATCCGCCGCCGTCTCCTTGGACAGGAGCCTGAACACCATAGGCATGCGGTTATCCTCTATCTGAGTGAGGAATTCCGCCACGTCGAACTCATTCATTTCCTCCATGCGCCGCTGGAGCTGCTTCATGTCCCGCCTGTCCAGCAGCTCGGTGAGCTCGTCACTGCGCTTTTCCTGCAGGGCCTCAAAGTCCATGAGTTCGCTGTTTTCCATCTCGTCCAAAACTATCACCCCCGGTGTATCTTAGAAGGGGCTTCATACCCCAAGGTAATCCCGCTGTTCCAGGCTGAGGGAGTCTATCTCCACACCCATGGCCTTCAGCTTCCGCCGGGCCACGGCCTCGTCCAGCTCCCTGGGCACGGGGATGACTCCGGGCTGGAGCTCACCTCTGTGCTCTGCCAGATATTCTGCGCTGAGGGCCTGGACGGCAAAGCTCATGTCCATGATCTCAGCCGGGTGGCCGTCTCCCGCTGCCAGGTTCACCAGCCTGCCCTGGGCTATGGCAAAGAGGGTCTTGCCGCCCGGCAGCACATAGCCCTCTATATTGTGGCGGGCTTCGTACTTGGATACGGCCAGTTTTTCAAGTCCGGCCATGTCCACTTCCACGTCGAAGTGTCCGGCGTTGGTGAGGATGGCCCCGTCCTTCATCACTTCAAAATGCTCTTTGGTAATGACGCCGCTGCATCCTGTAACGGTGATGAACATATCGCCCAGCGCAGCGGCCTTTGCCATGGGCATGACCTCATAGCCGTCCATGACGGCCTCCAGAGCCCGCACCGGATCAGTCTCGGTGACGATGACCTTGGCTCCCAGGCCCTTGGCCCGCAGGGACACTCCCTTGCCGCACCAGCCGTAGCCGGAGACTACTACGTATTTGCCGGCCACGATCAGGTTGGTGGTGCGGTTGATGCCGTCCCACACGGACTGGCCGGTGCCGTAGCGGTTGTCGAACATGTGTTTGCAGTCAGCCTCGTTGACCATCACCATGGGGAAACGGAGGCTGCCCTCCTTGGCCATGGCCTTCAGCCGGTGGATGCCGGTGGTAGTCTCCTCGCAGCCGCCCAGCACCTGGGGTATGAGAGAAGTGTACTTGGTGTGCATCAGGTGCACCAGGTCGCCGCCGTCGTCGATGATGATGTTGGGGCCTGCCTCCAATACCTTGCACAGGCAGTCCTCATATTCCTCCATGGAGCAGCCGTAGCTGGCAAAGACCTCCATGCCGCCTGCCGCCAGGGCCGCCGCCACGTCGTCCTGCGTGGACAGAGGGTTGGAGCCGGTGACGTACATTTCCGCTCCGCCCATCTCCAGCACCCGGCAGAGGTAGGCGGTCTTGGCCTCCAGGTGTACGGACAGGGCTATTTTCAGCCCCTCAAAAGGTCTGCTCTCGGCAAAGTCTGCCCCGATGCCTTTAAGCACGGGCATGTTCCGCTCCACCCAGTTTATTTTTGTTTCCCCGGCGGGGGCAAGGTTTATGTCTTTTATACGGCTCATTGCGATTCCTCCCAAAAAAACTCACCATAATATTTTACCACGCAAAGATTTTTATTACAAGGCAAACATATGCAGCCGGGAGTACTGTCTGCATGTTTTCCGCTTATTTTTCCTGAATATAAATCCCTATTCAACAGCGGCTTATGACCGACTTCTTGGTATTACATAACTATAATAAATTTATCTTATGTAAACTCAGGGAGGCAAGACGATGGAGTTTGGGGGACAGGAAAAGCTGAGGGCGCTGAAAGGTGGGGCGGCTCTCAGGCAAATGGACGGCCGTTTTTTGTTGGCCGGGCGCTGCGGGATATACATGGCCTTGGGCTGTGCCATGGCCTGTGCCCGGGTGCTGGAGAACGGGGCGCCCTTCGGCATGGCCATGGCGGCCTGCTCCGGGGCGGGGGTCAGCGGGGTGTTTGCCCTGGCCGGGGCGGCTCTGGGCTATCTCATCAGCGGCGGAATAGAATGGGGCATACGCTACATAGCGGCGGCGGTGCTGGTGTACACCATTGCCTTTGTGTTCCACGAGCTCAGCATATATAAAAACCCCTACTTCATGCCTGCGGCATCTGCCCTGGTCATGGGCTTTACCGGTTTTTTGGGCAGTTTTGCAATAGCGGCGGGTACTGTGCCCATGGCGGCGGAGCTGTTTTTAGAGATAGCCCTGGCCTTTGGCGGCACCTATTTTTTCCGTGAGGCGCTCAGCTCCCGGCCCTGTACCACGGAGACTGCGGAGCTGCGCCACAGCGTTTCGGTGATGATAATGGCGGCCTGTCTGCTCATGGCGGCCTCCCGCCTGGTGCTGTTCGAAACCGTGTCACTGGGCCGGGTGCTGGCCCTGCTGCTGGTGATGACCTCCGCCATGAAGGGTGGCATGCTCACCGGGGCGGCGGTAGGCACGGTGCTGGGTCTTGCCATGGATGTGGCCCACCAGGGGGCTCCCTTTTATACCATGGCCTACTCCTTTTCCGGGCTGCTGTCCGGGGTTTTCGGCAAGCACGGCAGGGTGCTCTTTGTCCTAAGCTTCATCCTCTCCGGAGCCCTGGCGGTGATATGTGCCTGGAATACCGAGATATATGTGGGCGCACTTTTCGAGACTTTTTGCGCATCGGTCATATTTATGCTGCTGCCCTCCAATCTGCTCATGCACATTGGCCTCATGCTCCAGAGCATGGAGCGGGGCAGCGGGGAGACGGGACTGCGCCGCTTTGTGGCCGGCCGGGTGAAAAATCTCAGCGAGGCCTACGCCCAGCTTTTCGACACTGTGCGCCGCAGCATCACCCAGCCCTATAACGACGAGAACATTGCCCGTATCTACGACCGGGCGGCGGATGAGGTCTGTGTGCGCTGCAAGTATAAAAACCGCTGCTGGAACGCCGAGTATGTAGATACCCTCAGCGCCATGAACGACGCCACCCGGGCCATGATAGACCACGGCAGCCTGGAGGTGGGTGATCTGCCGGAGTTTTTCCGGGAAAAGTGCGAGAGCCTGCCCGCCTTTGTGGCGGCGGTGAATGGGGAGCTGAGGGGCATGTCCTACCGGCGGCAGCTTCGCGCCTATCTTTCCGAGAACCGTAACGTGGCCTGGGGCCAGTATCTGGACATTTCCGAGATCCTGGGCAGCGTGGCCCGGGAGCTGGGCAGCCAGAGCGGGGCAGAGCCCCTCACCGAGCGGCGGCTGCTGCGCTATCTCCGCAGTCTGGACATGGATGCCGATGCCTCGGTGTACCGTGACGGCAGCGGCAGGCTGCGCCTCACCATAGAGTGCGGCAGCCTCGGCCCTCTCATCCGGGAGGAGGACTATCTGGAAAAGCTCTCCCAGGTGGTTGGGGCCCGCCTGTGCCAGCCCTATGAGCTGGGGGAGGACAGCTCCACCATCACCCTGCTGGAGGCGGAGCCACTGGCGGTGTCCGTGGGCATTGCCGCGTTGAAGAAGCGGGGCGAGAAGGTCAGCGGGGACAAGGGCACCTACTTCAAGACCGATGCAGGGGTGCTCTGCGTCATCCTGGCCGACGGCATGGGCTGCGGGGACGAGGCCGCCAAGGACAGCGGCCAGGTGGTGGAGATATTGGAGAAGTTCCTCCGTTCCGGGGTTGACCCGGCGGTGGCCATGAAGATACTCAATTCCGTGCTGCTGCTCCGGGGCGGGGACAGCTGGGGCTATGCCACCGTGGATTTGATGTGTGTTGATCTCTTTTCCGGGGAGACCTGCTTTTATAAATACGGGGCCGCCCCCTCCTATGTAAAGAGCGGCCGCAGCATCAAGCGCATTAAGTGCGAGACTCTGGCGGCGGGCCTCACCGGGGGCGACGGCATAGCCCCGGACATCGTGCGCATGCGCCTGCGCCCGGGCTGCACCGCCCTCATAGCCACCGACGGGGTCCTGGCAGACAAGGAGGACGCCTGGCTGAAGGAGCTGCTGCTCCGGGGGGCCGACGATATGAAGGAGCTGGCCCGCAGTGTGCTCAAAGCCTCGGAAGGGCTCTACGGCGCCAATGACGACATGACCGTTGTCACTCTCCGGGTGGAGGAGCGCCTATGAATTACAGGTTCAGGGACAGGATGCTGGATCTGCGTTCAGCCCTGGCCTTTTGGTGCGGCTCTCTGGGCCGCCGCCGCAGCCGGGAGAAGCTGCCTGTGGTACGGGGCAACATGCGCCGCATCATTGTGGTGCAGCCGCCGGACCCGATGTTTACCCAGGCCATGTTCATTTTGAGGGACGATTATTTCCAGACCCCGGGCCTCAGCAGCCAGGAGCTTCTGCGCCAGGCCAGAGAGGCCGCCCGGGACTGTGTTGACCAAGCCATGCCTGCCGCGCCGGTGCGTCCGGTATTCCCCACCGCCATGTCAGTTTTTGCGCTGGGCGCGGCAGCGGCCATATTTGCACTTTGGCTGGGAGGTGTGATATAGGGGGAAAAGGGCCTGCACCCCAGGCCGTATACCGTCATGTTGTCGAAGAAGGCTGTGTCTTCTTCGACAACATGGATTGCACTGCGCTTCATGCCTTGGTTATGCGCCAAAGGCGTGGGATTCCATACGGTGCTCCGGGAGAAGCGTTTTCTGCGATGTACACGCTGCCGTAGAAAACGATTGAATTTGTTTTTTATCAGGGGTGAAAAAACTCTGCGAGGCTTTTTGAAAAGGCTGAAAAAAGCGGTTTGCAAAAGTGGCAGGGCTGTGGTATGATAAAATAAATAGATGTGTCATGCCCGGGAAAAGGAGCTTGACAGGTTATGCCCCAGCGTCTACATCTCCTACAGATGGACAGATGAGTCTGCCAGCCTTTAATGTGGGCAAAGAGACATATCCATAAATTGAAAGCGACTTCCGCCCCTGGGACAGGGGCTGCTTATATTGCGCATTTCCTTTCCTTTGAAGTGCGGAGCAAAAAACCCGGACAAAGGAGAAAGCCCATGAAAAAGAAAGTTATAGCGGTAATTTTATATGTGGCCCTGCTGATGACCTCTGTCTTTCCCGCCACTGCCTTGGCCGATGGAGATAGCCAGGGCGGCACGGAGCAGGAGGCCCCGGTCTGCACCTGCGAGAGCAAGTGCGCCCAAGGTGCGGTGAATGGTCTGTGCCCTGTCTGCTCTGCAGAGGGTGCGGATTTCAGCGCCTGCAAGGGTCCGGAGCCCCAGCCCATGAACGAGCAGGGCGGCGGGGATACCACGCCCGCTGACGGCCAGGGCGGCAGCGCCCCAGATGGCCAGGGGGACGGCGGTAGTACGCCCACGCCTGCACCCACAGTTCCCGTCTGCACTTGCACCGTAAAGTGCTCTGAGGGCGCGGAGGATACTGCCTGCCCTGTATGCGGAGCCGAAGGCGCCGACCTGAGCGCCTGCACCGGCCAGACTGCGGAGAGCGGCGAGAATGAAAACGACGGTACACCTGCACCTGCCCCTTCTCCTGTATGTACCTGCACGGTCAAGTGCGCTGAAGGTGCAGTGAACGCCGACTGCCCGGTTTGTGCAGCCGACTGGAACAGCTGCGTCTTTACCGGGGAGAACGGTGAGCCGGAGGAGGGCAATAAGCCGGAGACTGTCGCCGTCACAGACTGGGCCTGGGTGGATGAGCAGACTGTTCTGGCTCCTGACGGCAAGCTGTACCTGCCCTCTGCCGTGACGGCGGAGAACCTGGAGGGGATAAAGGCACTTTTGCCCCAGCATATCACAGCCGCAGGACAGAGCATAGGCCCCCTCACCTGGACTTATGACGAGGCCACCGGCATCTTTACCGCCGCCCTGCCGGAGGGCTATGCTCTGGCGGAGGGGGCAAAGCCCCTAACCATTGAGACAGTGGACATGGGGGCCGACACTCTGGACGAAGAAATCGTTAAATACATAGATGAAAACGGCGATGAGCAGAATGTCACCGCCACCCTTGTCACTGCCAATGACGACGCCTGGAACGACAGCAACACTACCAATGGCTGGTACGTGGCGAAGGGCGATATTACCATAGGCAGCCGGATCACAGTCACCGGGGCTGTGAAGCTCATCCTGGCGGATGGCTGCTCCCTCACCGTCAACGGCGGTATCGGTGTAAATGGCAGCAACAGCTTCACCATATACGGCCAGACAGACGGCACAGGCAGCCTGGATGCCGATGCCACCACTAGCACCACCAGCAGCCCTGGCGCAGGCATAGGCAGTGATACAGGTTCGTTATACGGCAGCATCACCATCAACGGCGGCACGGTCACTGCTGCCGCATCCGGCGGCAGTGCAGCCATTGGCGACGGGCTTTACGGCGGTGGCAGCACGTTCTCCACCGGAAGTAACGGCACGGCCATCATCTACGCCGCCGGCGGCAGCGGCGCTGCGGCCATCTCAGACCAGAGCGGCAAAACCGCCGGCGCTTGGAGCGGCATCATCTTTGAAGGCGATGCGGGCGCAGTCTACGGAAATCAGACCAACAGTGGCAGCTTCACCATAGCCACAGGCCAGACCCTGGACATACTTTCCGGCTCATCCTTCACCAACAGCGGCACGCTCACCATTGACGGTGGACTCACCAACAATGGTATCTTTAACAACAATGGCCCTGTAACTGTGCCAATGGCAGGCAGTTTCACCAACATCGGAACGCTGAACTGCACTTACCACAGCTATGGAAATGGGGAATGTGTCATCTGCGGGACCAAGCTCGTACTGGTCACCGGCATACAGCTGAACCCCGGCTCGTTGAACCTGAGTGTGGGCAGCACGGCCACTCTCCAGGCCACGGTGAGCCCGGACAATGCGGCAAACAAGACCCTCACCTGGTCCAGCAACGCCCCCGGTGTTGCCACCGTTGACCTGAATACCGGCGTGGTCACCGCCGTCAGTGCGGGCACGGCGGTCATCACCGCCACCGCCGCCGATGGCAGCAATGTCAAGGCTGAATGCACCGTCACCGTCTATCCTGCCGTCACCAGGGTGGACATCAGCAATACCGACCTGAGCTTGCATAAAGGCGAGAGCCACACCCTGAGTGCCACGGTATATCCGGAAGGGGCTTTGCAGACTCTCTCCTGGTCCAGCAGCGCCCCCGATATAGTCAGCGTTGATAAGGACGGCAAGGTCACCGCCCTGAAGGCGGGCACGGCCATTATTACCGCCACCGCCACCGACGGCAGCGGAGTCAAGGCCGAATGTGCGGTTACGGTAAAAATACCCGTCTCCTCAGTAACCATGAGCCGCAGCAGCCTGCGGATATATGAGGGCAGGGGATACACTCTCAGCGCCGCGGTATCACCCGCAGACGCTGCTGACAAGAGCCTGTACTGGTCCAGCAGCGACGACAGCATAGCCAGCGTTGACCAAGACGGAAAAGTCACCGGCCACAAGCCCGGCGTCTGCACCATATACGCCCAGGCTCAGGACGGCAGCGGCGCCTATGCATCCTGTGTGGTGCGGGTGCTGCGCTGGTATCCCGGCGCTACACCGATAACCGGGGACAGTTCCAATCTGGGCCTCTGGATTGGCCTCCTTGGAGCCAGTTTGGTAGCCGCCGGTGCCGCGGCGTTTATCCTGATAAAGAAGCGGAAAAAGAAATAAACAGATAAAAACATTCAAGCTTAAAGCTCCGCCGAAGCCCGGCGGAGCTTTAAGCTTGAATCGCTTCAAGGCTGATAAATAAAAAAATCTGCCCGGGAAACCGGACAGATTTTTTTATATAATGGCTTTAGATCTTCATGCACACATCCCAGGCGCGCCAGATGACGGTGCGCAGGTTGCCGATGGCCACGCAGTCGCCCACACGGTAGGCCTTGCTGGTCTTGCCGCCCACGGGGGTGGGGACAAAGCCGATGCCGTTGACCACGTTGTCGCACTCCACCTCAAAGGTGTCGCCGGTCTTGATGTTCTTCACGGTGCAGGAGCCGTCCCTGATGGCGGTGACGGTGTGCTCCAGATACACGGGCACCTTGTGATACTCCATAGCGTCGCGGAGGAAGGAGGTGTTGGCAAGGCAGGTGGCCTGGGCCACTACCAGGTCGTTGAGGTACTCAACGATGATGGGGTGCTTGCCCTGGAGAACCAGGTCGTAGGCAGCTTCGCAGGAGGACTGGCCGCCGCCGATGAACAGCACCTTGTCGCCCACGGGGACCTTGTCCTTCAGCAGTTGGGTGAAGGTGAGACACTTGTCGAAGCCGGGCACGGTGGGCATGGTCCTGGGCACGGAGCCGGTGGCCACTATGATGTCGTCAAAGCCCCGGAGAGTGCCAAGGTCGGTGACCTCGGTGTTGAAGTGGACCTCCACGCCGGCCTTCTCGATCTCACGCTTGTACCAGCGCAGCAGCTCCTTGTCGTTCTCCTTGAAGCTCATGGCGGAGGCGGTGAGGAACAGGCCGCCCAGCTCGTTGGTCTTTTCAAAGATGACGGGCTTATGGCCTCTCTGGAGCAGCACCAGGGCGCATTCCATACCGCCGATGCCGCCGCCGATGATGGCCACTTTCTTGGGCTTCTTGGTGGGGACAATCTTATAGCGGTTGTGCTGCATGGTGGTGGGGTTCAGAGCGCAGCGGGCCAGGTGCAGAGAGTCATCCAGCTTCTGCTTGTTGGGAGAGCCCTTCCACTTGGAGAAGTTGAAGCAGCCGTTGTGGCAGCGGATACAGGGCTTGATCTCGTCCTGGCGGCCCTCCATGATCTTGTGGACCCACTCATGGTCGACAAGGTTCTGACGGGCGATAGCCACGGCGTCAATGGTGCCGGCGGCAATCTCCTCCGCGGCCACCACCGGGTCCATACGGCCGGCGCAGACCACGGGCTTGTCGGTGAATTTCTTGATGTGCTTTACGTACTCCAGGTTGCAGTTGTCCGGCATGTACTGTGGGGGATGAGCCCAGTACCAGGCGTCGTAAGTACCGTTGTCGCAGTTGAACATGTCGTAGCCCGCGTCGCCCAGGTACTTGACTGCCCGCTCGGACTCCTCCATATCGCGGCCCCACTCCTCAAAGTCGGTCTCATACGGCATGGCGCCCTTGCCCCACTCCTTGGTCTTGGAGACGACGGAGTAACGCAGGGAGACGGGGAAGTCGGCTCCGGCCTCTCTCTTGATGGCCTGGACGATCTCCACCGGGAAGCGGAAGCGGTTCTCAAAGGAGCCGCCGTACTGGTCGGTACGGTAGTTCCAGTTCTTCATGGTGAACTGGTCAAGGAGGTAGCCCTCGTGGACGGCATGGATCTCTACGCCGTCGACCCCGGCCTCTCTCAGACGCTTGGCGGTCTTACCGAAGGCTTCCACCATCTCCTGGATCTCAGCCACGGTGAGGGGGCGGGACTTCACGTCCTCAGCCCAGCGGTTGGGGGTGGCGGAGGCAGAGGCGCAGCAGTACTGCACGTCCACTATGGGGCTGGCCAGCTTGTTGAGTATATCGTTCTTGGCCAGCACGGTCATCCAGCCGTTGATGGCCATGGAGCGGCCCATGCCGGCGGCCAGCTGGATAAACAGCTTAGCCCCGGTTTTATGGAACTCTACCATATACTCCTTCAGCTGCTTGAACATCTGGTCGTTCTGGTACAGCCACTTTCTGCCGGGGATACCCAGCTGGTCCCTGACACACTGCATACCGGGCAGGATCAGGCCCACGCCGTCCTGCGCTCTGTTGAGCAGGAAGTAGGCCGCTTCCTTATCGAAGTGGTTTGGCTCCAGCCAACCGAACAGGGAAGTGCCGCCCATGGAGCACTGGACGATGCGGTTCTTTATTTCCACATTGCCGATTTTCCAGGGTGTAAATAGAGGCTGATACTTTGCGTCCATAAAATCTTCCTTTCTGATTTTATTCAATTTTAGACTTAACGGAGATGAGGCCGAGGCGCTCGGCCCACATCCGAACGTTACAAATTAAACGAGCCTTATGTATATGTCTGACAAGATTATAGCACAGCTTTCCACAATTATCAATCGCTTTTACGCGGGAACTTTGGCACTTTTGCCATACAATGTGGGGCATTTTGTATAAACACAGGAGCAGACAGCCTCACCGGGAACACTTTGCCCGGAAGTTTTATGCAGCGGGTATACAGAAAAAATCTTGACAGATACCCCACCGGGGTATATACTCAATATACCCCAGTGGGGTATATTGAGAAAAACAAGGGGGAGCACATATGCCGGAAGACAGAGACTGGGGAGCGGCGACAGCCGGCGCTCAGAAACCGGAGGAGAGCCGGGAGCCCGGCTGCTGCCATGAGCGGAAAAAGTACCGCAGTGAGGAAGAATATAAAAGCCTGATAAACCGCCTGAACAGGGTAGAGGGCCAGATACGGGGCATACGGGGCATGGTGGAAAAAAGCGCCTACTGCCCGGATATACTCTCCCAAGTCTCGGCGGCCACGGCGGCCCTCAACGCTTTCAGCAAGGAACTGCTGAGCCAGCACATCCGCACCTGCGTGGCTAATGATATCAGAGAGGGAAAAGACGAGACTATAGAGGAACTGGTCTCCACCCTGCAAAAGCTGATGAGATAGCCTGAATATGAGGTAAAAGATAATATGAAGCAATTCAATGTGACGGGGATGAGCTGTGCCGCCTGCTCGGCCCGGGTGGAAAAGGCGGTGTCCGCCCTGCCGGAGGTGGATGAGTGCGCCGTGAACCTGCTGACAAACTCCATGTCCGTGGAGGGCAGTGCCGGCGAGGCGGAGATAATCCGGGCCGTGGAGGCTGCGGGATATGGCGCCAGCCTCAAGGGCTCGGCCCAGGCCAGAAAGACGGAGCAGGAGGAGCAACTGAAGGATCGGGAGACCCCGGTCTTGAAGCGCAGGCTTGTAAGCTCCCTGGGTTTTCTGCTGTTGCTGATGTACATCTCCATGGGCCACGGCATGTGGGGCTGGCCTGTGCCCGCCTTGCTGGAGGACAGCGCCCTGGCTTTCGCACTGAGCCAACTGCTGCTCACCGCAGCGGTGATGGTGATAAACCAGAAATTCTTTATAAGCGGCTTCAAGGGCCTTATCCACAGGGCACCCAATATGGACAGTCTGGTGGCCCTGGGTTCCGCTGCGGCCTTTATCTACAGCTGCGCCGTGATGTTTCAGATGTGTGCCGCAGGAGACGCCGCAGCTGCCCATCTGCGCCACGAGCTGTACTTCGAGTCGGCGGCCATGATACTCACCCTCATCACCCTGGGCAAGATGCTGGAGGCCCGGAGCAAAGGCAAGACCACCGACGCTCTCCGGGGACTGATGGCCCTCTCGCCAAAGACCGCCACCCTGGTGGAAAACGGGACGGAGCGGGAGGTGCCGATAGAGGAGCTGAAGGCGGGGGACACCTTTGCCGTGCGCCCCGGGGAGAACATCCCGGTGGACGGAGTGATAATCCAGGGCAGCAGCAGCGTGGACGAGTCGGCCCTCACCGGGGAGAGCATACCTGTAGATAAGGCCGTGGGGGACAGAGTCTCCGCCGCCACTGTGAACCAGGCGGGATACATCCGCTGCCGGGCCACTCGTGTGGGGGAGGACACCACTCTCAGCCAGATAATCAAAATGGTCAGCGAGGCCGGAACCACCAAGGCCCCTATTGCAAAGGTGGCCGACAGGGTCTCTGGGGTCTTCGTGCCCACAGTCATGGCTATTGCACTTATCACCACTGTGATATGGCTGCTGCTGGGCAGGGATGTGGGCTTTGCTCTGGGCCGGGGCATTTCGGTGCTGGTGATAAGCTGTCCCTGCGCCCTGGGCCTGGCTACGCCGGTGGCCATCATGGTGGGCAGTGGACTGGGTGCAAGGCAGGGCCTGCTGTTCAAGACAGCAAGCTCCCTGGAAGTTACCGGCCGGGTGGAGAATGTAGTGCTGGACAAGACCGGCACCATAACCGCCGGAGCTCCGGAGGTGACGGATATTCTGCCGGCGGAGGGGATATCCCAAAGAGAGCTGCTGAGCTTTGCCGCCTCTCTGGAGAGCCGGAGCGAACATCCCCTGGCAAAGGCTGTGATGTCAAGGGCCGGGGCCGAGGGCATAGAAACCGAGGAGGCCGCGGACTTCCGCGCTCTGCCCGGCAACGGTCTCAGCGCCTTGGTGGAGGGACAGGAGGCCGCCGCAGGCAATCAGAACTTTATATCCACCCGGACAGAGCTGCCAGAGCTTATGAAGGCTGCGGCCGGGGAACTGGCTGCCCAGGGGAAAACGCCTCTGTTCTTTGCCAGGGGCGGGGAGCCCATGGGCATAATAGCCGTGGCGGACGTGATAAAGCCGGACAGTCCCGAGGCAGTTCGTCAGCTTAAAAACATGGGTATCAAAGTGGTTATGCTCACCGGGGATAACCAGGCCACCGCCCGGGCCATAGGCCGTCAGGCCGGAGTGGACCGGGTCATCGCCGGGGTGCTGCCCCAGGGCAAGGAGGCCGCCATCCGGGAGATATGCCGTAGCGGCCTCACCGCCATGGTGGGGGACGGCATAAACGATGCACCGGCTCTGAAGCGAGCCGATGTGGGTATAGCCATAGGCGCCGGGGCGGACATCGCCATCGACGCTGCCGATGTGGTGCTGATGAAAGGCAGCCTCATGGATCTGTGCGCCGCCATACGCCTGGGGAGAGGCACACTGAGGAACATCCACGAGAACCTGTTCTGGGCCTTCTTCTATAACAGCATAGGTATCCCCGTGGCGGCGGGGGTACTGACGGGACTGGGCATCAGCCTCAGCCCCATGATAGCCGCAGCGGCCATGAGCCTCAGCAGCTTCTGTGTGGTCACCAACGCCCTGAGGCTGAACCTGCTGGATGTACATTCGGAAAAGCATGACAGAAAAGCAAAGCACAGAAAGACAAATATAAAAGACGATGAAATCAAGGAGGAAAGCAAAATGACAAAAACCATGAAGATCGAAGGCATGATGTGCCCCCACTGCGAGGCCCGGGTAAAGAAGGCGCTGGAGGAGATAGCGGGAGTGGAGAAGGCGGAGGTAAGCCACCAGTCGGGTACCGCCGTGGTCACTTTCAGCGGTGTATCCGATGAGGCGCTGAAAGCCGCTGTGGAAAAACAGGATTACAAGGTCCTGGGGATAGAGTGAGCCCCGGCGAATATAGATTTATGGCTGAGCAGCATTTGCCGCTCAGCTTTTTTTCTTTTGCTCATGCTATTGAGGCTTGATTACTTGCCGCCTATCATCACCGTTACTACAAAGAGCTGCCTGTCCTCGTAGTAGTCCCAGCTGTAATCGCCGCCATATTTTTTCAGGGTGTTTTTCACACTTTTAAGCCCAAAGCCATGGAGGCGCTTGTCCTCCTTGGTGGTGAGCAAACGGGATTCCCTGGCTTCCGGTCTGGTATTACAGCTGTTGCTGATTATAATGACGCTGTAGGAATTCCTGGTAGTAGTCTCCAGAAGCATATGTTTGCCGTGGGATTTTTCTGCTGCAGTGAGGGCATTGTCCATAAGATTGCCCAGTATGGAGACAAGATCCGTGTCCTCAACGCTGTCCAGATTGCAGGACTTAATGTCATAGTTGAAATCTACGCCCCGCAGCCCGGCTTCGGTGACATATTTATTGATAATGACATCCAGAATCTTGTTTCCGCTGTGGCAGTTGTTGGTATAGTCAGTCAGCTGGTGCAGCAGTTTGTTTATGTAGTCGTCAATTCCGGGTTCGGAGCTGAGGCTGCGGATCGCGGCCAGGTGGTTCTTGGCGTCGTGGCTGTATATCATAAGCTGCTGGTTCTGACGCTCCAGAATATCATAATAGGCTTTTTCCAGCTGAAGGCGCTCATTTTCGCTTTTTATGCGAAGATATTCCAGGTCCCTCTCCAGACTGTGCTGATAGGTGATAAAGAGCAGGACTGTAGCCCCAAATAGCACCATACTGGTGACGGACAGCAGCATTTGGTCAAAGTGGCCAAGGGACTCGTGGGCGCTGATGTACCAGAAAGATATGAGGGAGAAAAGAACACAGAGCGGGAAAAAGTAGAAGCTGCGGGGCGCCCGGTCAAAGACTGGGCCGGAGCGGCGTATGCGTATCAGAATCAGGCATGAAATGAGATACAGAGTTTTGCTGATAGCTGCCTCCATAAGCAGCAGGGACTGATCCAAGTTGTAACCGGTGATTTCCACGCCGGATAAAGCAGAAATAGCAAATATGGTGGCAAACTCCAGGGCAGCTGAGAATATACTCATAAGTATCACGTAAATTGCGGCTGCACCGTACCGCACATGAAAACAAAGTATTGCAAAGACAAAAGTGGATGCTACAGTATAAATTGAATTTATCCATACCGTATTAGAGCATATCGTATTGATAACTGCGCCAAACTCAAAAATAACAAGACCAATTATAAATACTGTGGCCTTATGCCTTTTGCGGTCGCTTATGGAGGAGAACACGATGTAGGAAATGAGCATCTCAAAAAAATACACAAGGGAAGATGCCGCAAAGCTCAACATTTCTATCGCCTCCTCAGGTATTCAAACCAATACTTGCGGAAGGCGGCCTGCTTGCGGGAGGCTATGGATATCCGCGCACCGTTGGTCAATATCAGCTCCGAATAGTAGTACACCTGTACATAATGGAGATTGACCAAAAAGGAATTATGTACCTGGTAGAAAAACAGAGAGGGAAGCTTGCCGCACCACCAGTCAAAGCTCTCCCGGGTCACATAGGAGCCCTGGGCAGTGACTGCCACCACCCGGCGGTTATCCCTCATTACATATATGATGTCATCCACCAGCAGCCGGTGCTGGGCTCCGTTGCTCCTCATGAAAATATCTACGTAAGCCCCGTCTATATATTCCATGGCCTTGTCCAGGCCCGAGTATAGCCGCCGGGTATCAAAGGGTTTTTCGAAATAGCGGAAGGCCCGCAGGTCCATGGCCTCATCCTGGTATTCATTATAATTTGTGACAAAGAACAGGGCCAGCTTGCCGTTGCGTTTTTTCAGCTCTCTGGCCAGAGCTATCCCGTCCATGCCCTCCATCTGTATATCCAGAAAGGCCAGGTCAAAGCTGCCCTTATCTTCCACCGCTTTCTTTGCATCCATGCTTTTGACTATTTCGCATTCGATAAAGCGGCTGTCCATATAATCCTTTACCTTGGTGTAAAGCTCCTCCAGGTAAAGGGGCTCGTCGTCGCAGATCAGTATCCTCATTAAATCACCCGTGGCAATAAATCAAAAAAAGAGAGCGCGGGGAACTGGGTATTCCTGCACTCTCATCCGGCCAGCCAAAAGGCAGGCCTTCAGTCTATGCTCTCAATATAGGTTTCAATAAGTTTTTCGGTTATCCTCTGGGCATCGGGAGGGAGACTCCTTATAAGGGCATCTATCCTGTCTGTCCTGTCGTTGGCCTTGCCTATGAGGTAGTAGTCGGGAGTTTCACCCAGCACCTGGCATATCTTGAATATGAACTGAGTTGTGGGTACGCTGATGCCCCGCTCCACACTGGAGATATGGTTTTTAGAAAGGCCCACCAATTCGGCCAGCTGCTCCTGAGTATAGCCGCAGGCTTTGCGCTGCTGCATGATGCGGCTGCCTATCAGCTTCTTGTCCAATTTCATTTAACATCACCACTTGGGGGTATGTTAACATCGGTATTTTGCAAAATAAACAAAGTATTATAGATAATATCTATAATACAATTATTAATCAAGAAAAAATATTTACTTATCTGTATGAGTGTGAATATCTGCATTTTTACGCATTTTTTCTGCATTTCGACATGAAATATTGAATTCATCGTTACTTGTGTTAGACTTCGCCCAGAGGAATCACTAGAGGACTATGCAGGAGGTGAAAGGATTGAAGAAGATAAAGATGTTTGCCGCAAGAGCGGCAAAGGCCGCCGCTGAGAGCGCCCTAAAGCGTGATGCAAACAATACTACTTGTTTTGCCATTTATCAGCCCAAGGCTCCCGCTGCTCTCGGCCGCTTCAAAAAAGAGCAGAAATGATATCCCGGTTAGCGGAAAAAGCCGTAGATCATATCTTCCCCCAGGACAGTCTAAGCCGGGATGACAGAGAAGTTTATATCTACGGCTTTTTCATGCTCTTTTCCAGAATCTTCTTTTTCCTGCTGACTGCACTTTGGGGAATGCTGCTGGGAGTACTGCTTGAGAGCGTTCTGCTCTACCTTGCCTTTGCCCTGATCAGAGGCTATGCGGGAGGAGTGCACGCCTCACGGGAGAGCACCTGCACTATCTGCACTTCCCTGGCCATGCTGCTCTGCTGCGCCGCGATAAGACTGTGCACTCAGCTCAAGCCGGTGCTTTTGCCTCTGGCTGTGTTAGCTTTCAGCGCCATTGTCATAGGGATGCTCAGCCCGCTGGACACGGAGGCAAAACCGCTGACAGAAGAGGAGAAGCGAGAGTATAGACGAAAATCAATTTTAATTACTTTTATTATCCTTGCTGCCGCGATTCTGGGACTTATTGTGGGCATATACAGGGTATTTTATCCCTGTGTGCTAAGTCTGTTTCTTGAGAGTATTTTGCTGCTTGCAGGAATGGCGGGAAAAACTTTCAGAGAAAGATAAATAGCGAAAAGAAACGACGGCATGGAGGCAGCGGCTCCATGCCGTCGTTTTTTGCATATATATTGTATTACGGAAAATTGGAGAGGGTGTATTTACAAATGTTGTCTCGCTTTGATTCCAAGGGCAAAAAGGGAGGGCCCGGGAAATCAAAAGATGCCGAGGCGGTGCTGCGCCTTTTGGGTGCCGAAGCAGGGCTCAGCGGCTTTGCTTATCTGAACTATATGTTGGAACGCACCGGTGAGGAGCCGGAATTGCTGCTGCTTCCTGCAAAGTACCTGTACCCGGAAGCTGCCGCTCACTTTAACGTATCCACTAGGGCAATGGGGAGAAATACGGAGAATTTCGTAATACGCTGTTGGAGCAGAGCTGAAGCGGAAAGCTGGGAAAAGATAACCGGCAGGCCAAAGCTGCTGGCTCCCACGGTGGAGGAATTTCTGAAGCTGCTGAGTGCCTATCTGAACAGACCCCGCCCGGAGAACTCCCGGGGAGAAGGGGATGGACCGGATATATCCGGCCGGTACTGAAAGCTTCGGCGGGGAAAGGTTGGATAGGGAAAAGCAAAAGCCGCTGCAAACCTATATGGCTTGCAGCGGCTTGGTGGAGAGTGGCGGACTCGAACCGACGACCTTCCGCGTGTGAGGCGGACGCTCTAACCAGCTGAGCTAACCCTCCATAGCCTGTACATGATACCACATGAATCCAAACATTGCAAGAGAAAGTTTGGGTTTTTTCGAAAAAATTTTTTCTTCTTTTGAAAATTAATAGTTGACAATTTCCCCTGCTTCTGATAGAATTCCTATTGCTGTTCAGGTAACAGAAATGGCGGCATAGCTCAGTTGGCTAGAGCATGCGGTTCATACCCGCAGTGTCCCCGGTTCAAATCCAGGTGCCGCTACCAAATAAAGGCGCAGCCTTACGACTGCGCCTTTTTATGGCCCGTTGGTCAAGTGGTTAAGACACCGCCCTTTCACGGCGGTAACATGGGTTCGAGTCCCGTACGGGTCACCACGCCGGAGCAAAGTCCGCTTTGCTCCGGCTTTTTTATGCCCGGTCAAGAAAGCGCCATCTGCCCTCCGCCGGGCTCATCCTGAACACATTGCAAGTCGGGCATCCGGAAAAGGTTGGAGCCCCATTATGGAAAGACATTGAGGCGAGGGAGCTGCCGAGGCAAAAAGCAAAGTCCGTTTTTTATTATAGAGCATTTCTTAACGGCCAAGGCATCATTTGTTCATATATTATCCATTGTATATTTCCACTGCTCTCTGTATAATGCTATAAACAGAAAAGAGGAAGGAGTGCAGGAAAATGTATTTTGACTGGACATATATTGTGTTGGTGCTGCCCGCCGTGATCTTTGCAATGTGGGCCAGCAGCAATGTGAACCATACCTATGAAAAGTTTTCAAAGCAGTATAACTCCCGCCGCCTCACCGGCGCCGAGGCAGCCCGCCGGGTGCTGGATGCAAACGGGCTGAGGAATGTGCCTGTGCAGCGTATTGAAGGGGAACTTACCGACCATTACGACCCGAAGGCAAATGCGGTGCGCCTGTCCGCCGGGGTCTATGACGGCATATCCACTGCCGCTGTAGGCGTGGCCTGCCATGAGGTGGGACACGCAATACAGCACAGCGTGGGCTATGTGCCTGTGAAGGTGCGGGAGGCCATTGTCCCGGTGACCAACCTGGGGGCCAGGCTCTCCGTGCCCCTCATAATTCTGGGCCTGCTGCTGGGTTCCATGTCCCCGGTGTTCATCTACGCCGCATATATCGGAGTGGCACTATACGGCCTGTGTGCGGTGTTCCAGCTGGTTACACTGCCTACAGAATTCAATGCCAGCAGCCGGGCTGTGGCCACCATTGAGAACATGGGACTGCTGTATGGAGTTGAATTGGAGGGAGCAAAAAAGGTGCTCCGGGCGGCCGCTCTGACCTATGTGGCTGCCCTGGCGGTGACTCTTATGCAGCTGCTGCGTTTTGTGCTCATCTTCTCCAACCGGAGGGACTGAGCGGCGTTGGATTCCGAAACAGATATTGAAATATAAAGTCTAGGGGAGGCCCCGGCAACTGCCGGGGCCTCCCATTTCATTAAGACTGTTCATCGGCTCTCCGGATTGAGGATGAGCTGAGTGGTGAAGGTTCCGTCCGTTTCGCTGAAATAAAGGCTGCCGTTGTATTTTCCGGCAATGTCCTCCAGCACGGCTTTGCCCACACCCCGTTCCAGCTCCGGAATACGCCGGTGCTTGCTCTGAGGCCGGGGGCGCAGGGGATTGGATGTACTGATGATAAGGCAGCCCTTGGACTTGACGCAGCTGATGTTTATCCATGCATTCTCAAGACCTGTGCAGGCCTCCGTGGCATTGTCGATAAGGTTGCCGAATACACATATCAGATCCACATTGGAAACGGGTGTCCCGGCTGTCAGGGACACGGAGGCTTTCACCTTTATGCCCTGGGCCCTGGCGGTTTCCAGCTTGCTGTGAAGAAAGGCGTCCACCACAGGGTGCTCACATAGTCCGAGGGTAGAATCAAAGGGGATGGCGTTCAGCTCCTGAAGGTACTCCTGGGCTTCGTCACTGTGGCCGGAGGACAGCAGGCTCTCCATTGCGTTGAGATGGTTGGCGATATCATGGCGCATACGGCGTATGCCCTCATATTGGTCGGTGAGGGCTTTATAGTACTTCTCCTGGGAGTCAACCTGGGAAGACAGCATGTTGTTCTCCGCTGCCAGACGGGCACGCTGGGCAATGCGGGTCACGGCGGCAAATAGGCCTATATCGGATAAGACGCAGGCGCACATGACCAGCACGAAAAATACATTCCGACCGCGGTTGCCGGCAGTGCGCAGCGTATCTAGCCAGCCATACATAAGCATATATTGGCTTACGGGAAAAAGCGCGAACATGCCCCAGTCGGCAGCCCGGAGCTGGAACTTCTGTCTGTTTAAAAACAGATACAGCAGGAAATACAGCAGCGCCCCGGTGAAAAGATAAGTGAGCCAGAACTGAATGAATGCGGGAGTAGTGAGACTTTCCTGCTCCCCGGCAAGGGTCTCCGCAGGAAAATACAGGCCCACCCCTATCATCTCATTGGTTATAAGGACCATGAAGATCATTGCAACGGAAAACAATATTTTCCACCAGGCGTCAGTGTAGCAAAGCCTGCACACAAAAAAGAGGATAACCTCGAAAAGCAGCATGCGGACCAGTGACATGAATGGCAACAGTCGGCTTATAATCATATAAGCAAAAAACCAGCAGAACAGGATCAGATAGCTTGTCTTACTGCTGTATCTGTGATTGTGCGTCCTGTTGAGGACGATGAACCACATAAGGGAATATATGGCCTCAAAAAACCAACGGAGAATATAATTGACGCTTGTATCCATGGTCTCACTCCTCTGAATCAGAGATAGATTGGATGCGCTATTTGCCGATATGGCAGGAAAAAACTAGTATTAACAACAGTTTATAACACAGCCCAAATCTTGTAAAGACGATAAGAGACAGTATCGGCACGGCCTGTGGTCTTGATATTGAATTGAGCGGGCGAGTGTGATAAACTAATCAAAAAAACAAAAGGGCCATGGCCCTTCCCTCTGTACAAGTACAGAGGAATAAGCTTTGGGTAAGACAGGCAGAGAGATTTGAGCCGGAGGATATGGGATGGACAGAATAGCAGTTTTGATACCCTGCTACAATGAGAGCGGGACAGTGGCCAAGGTGGTGGCGGATTTTAAGGCTGTACTGCCTGAGGATGCGGTCGTGTATGTTTACGACAACAACTCTACCGACGGTACGGAAGAGATTGCCGCCGTCGCAGGGGCCGTGGTGCGCCACGAGTATCAGCAGGGCAAAGGCAATGTGATACGCCGGATGTTCCGGGAGATAGATGCCCAGTGCTACATTATGGCCGACGGAGACGACACCTATCCTGCAGAATATGCTCCGGAAATGGCTGCAAAGGTACTGGAGCGGGGTGTGGATATGGTGGTGGGGGACAGGCTCTCCGCCACATATTTCACCGAAAACAAGCGGCCATTCCATAACTTTGGCAACAAACTGGTCCGGCGCAGCATCAATGCCCTATTTAAAAGCGACATACGGGATATAATGACCGGCTACCAGGCTTTCAGCTACCAGTTCGTCAAGAGCTTTCCCGTGCTGAGCAAGGGGTTTGAGATAGAGACGGAGATGAGCATCCACGCCATTGAGAAAAACATGCTGGTGGATAATGTCATCGTCAGCTACAGAGACAGGCCTGAGGGCAGCGTGTCCAAGCTCAACACCGTTTCCGACGGTGTAAAGGTGCTGGGCACCATAGGCAAGCTTTACAAAAACAACAAGCCCTTTGCCTTCTTCGGCATTATCGCCCTGGTTTTGGCACTGATAGCCGCCGTACTGTTTATACCGGTGTTCAATGAGTTTTTACATACCGGCGAGGTGCGCCGCTTCCCCACCCTGATAGTGAGCGGCTTTGTGGCCATAGGCGCGATACAGAGCTTTTTTGCCGGTCTTATATTGGAGACACTGCATGAGAAAAACCGCCACGATTTTGAAATGGAACTGATAGGTATCCAGGACAGATACCGGCAGAAAATGGGGGAGGAAAAGTGAAAAAAATTACAGACAGGCTGGCTCTGCCGGCGGCAGGGATATTTGCCCTGCTGGCAGCCATGGCCCTGTGCATGAGCTTCCCTGAACCGGAGCTGAGCCAGGCGGCCAGGGACAGCGGCATCCTTAACATGATGGAGAACCTGCGCCTGAGCCTGGACGGCACCGCCGTGCAATCCAGCATTTTCACAGTGGTGCTGTTCATGCTGTACCGCTGGAATAAAAAGGCCGGAGACCGGAGATATATCCTGCTGCCCATTGTATGTTTTGCCCTTGCTTTGGTATGGCTGATGGCGGAGGGTTTTGTCCAGGACAACACTCTCCAGAGTCTCACTTCCGGCACCGGGCAGCTGCTGAAATGCTGTATCTATCTGCTGGGCAGCGCCTGGCTTCTCACCCAGCTTTCCATAGCCTTTGATATCTTTATCAGCAGAGGGACGGACTTTAAATGGACGGGAGGCCGAATTACCGCTTTTTACAGGCGGCATGATTTTCTGTGCCCCTTCCTGCTCATACTGCTTAGCTGCGTGCTGCCGCTTGCCTTAGGTTACCCGGGCGGACTGAATGCCGACTCCTGGAATCAGCTGGGGATGTTCTTCCAGGTGGTGCGTCCGGACTGGGGACTGTATGTCTTCACTTCCCACCATCCACCAGCCCATACGGTGTATATCTCCTGCTTCGTTGCCCTGGGGCGTATGCTGGGCAGCGCAAACCTGGGCCTGTTTGCCCTGATGATATTCCAGGCCCTGCTGCACTCGGCTGTCTTTGCCTATGCTCTGCATACCATGAGGCAGCTGGGGGCCCCACGCTATCTGCGTCTGCTTTTTTTGCTGGTGATTTTGTTCAGCCCCTATTTTGTCACATCATATACCGAGGCCAACAAGGACAATGTCTACTCCTGGGCGGTGCTGCTGTTTGTCATCGAGCTTGTGTACATCCTACGCCTGGGCGGAGATTACTGGCGCAGCAAGGGCCATATTGCCCTGCTGGCCCTGGGTATCATGGCTACAATCCTGTTCAGGAACAACGGCGTATATGTGATATACCCCATGGTGCTGCTTCTTCTGATAGTGCTGTATGTTAAGCACAGAAAAGGGAAAAAGAGCGGTTTTTCCCTTAAACCGGTTCTCTGCCTGTTGCTGCCGGTGCTTGCTGCAAACCTCATCCTCAGCGCTCTGATGAGTTATTACCACATTGAAAAGGGCAGCATCCGGGAGGCTCTGTCCTTGCCCTTCCAGCAGACTGCCCGCTATGTGCTGGAGCGGGGGGACGAGGTGACGGAGGAGGAAGCGGAGTCCATTAGCGCAATTTTGGATTATGAGAACATGGCCGCCGACTATTATCCCATGGAGTCCGACGCGATAAAGAACAATTACAATCCAGAGGCCACCACCGAGGACCTCATGAACTATTTCAAGGTCTGGTTAAGGCAGGGGCTGAAGCACCCCTTCGTATATATTAAAGCTACGGTGAACCAAAACTATCCTCTTGTATATCCCTTCAAGGAGGGCAACCGACTGGAAAATGGAACGCTGAACCAGTACCACATGGTGGCAGCTGAGACTATAGGCATTACCGATGTTGAGGTCATGCCCAGGCTGAACAATATACGAAACGAATTCAACAATGACCTGATGTACCTCCCTTTGATGGGACCGTTGTGCAATATTGCCACGTATGTGCTGGTACTGCTCTTCCTCTGTTGCTATGCAATAAGCGGCAGACACTGGAGCTTCTTTATCCCGGCACTGCCTCTGCTGTTGAGCCTGGCTATAGTAGTGGCGGCTCCGGGTATAAGCGGTACGCCCAGGTATGCCTATCCCATAATCTATTCTTTGCCGGTGGTAATGAGCTGGTACTACAGCCTGACAGGAAAACAAAAAGAATAATCGACATGGATAACGTTAAACCGCAGCGGCTTCTTCCGCTGCGGTTTGATATTGTCCGGTATAGATTCAATTTTTAAGATCTGTAGTATTTACCAACTCGTCTAGACTGACGCCCAATAATTTGGCAAAGGTATAGGCCTCATAGTCTGTAACAAGCCGCTCCCCGGATTCTATCCTGCTGATGACATCCTGCTCCATGGGTACACCTTCAGTCTGCATTTTAGCAGCAAGCGCAGCCTGAGACAGCCGCCGCATAATGCGCAGCCGGCGCAGTCTCTCCCCGCAAATATTCTTTTGGCCGTTATATCCGTATATTTTCAAGTTTTGCAGTCCTTTATGGTAATAATAAATATTTTATTTGACAATACCATATTTTACGAATATGATTATGTTAATATCACATAATTTGTAACTGCTTTATCAGAAAGTTTATAGGAAGGTGCTTGTTATGCCGGACTATGAAAAGATGTATAAGCAAATGGTAAATGCAGCAGAGGACGCATTAAAAATACTTATCGAGGTTCAGAAAAACTGCGAAGAAATATATATCAGTGAGGCGGAAAGCAGGGAGCAGTTTATCTGCCCGGAAAATGAAAGGGCCTTATAGTAAAAATTAAATGTCAGGGTATAGTCAAACCGCAGCGGCAGAAGCCGCTGCGGTTTGATAGTTTATCAGTATTATTACTTTATGCTGAAGAGCAGGTCGCCGTAGCTGGGGTAGGGCCAGTATTCCGAAGAACATAGAGTCTCCAACTCGTCGGCGGTCTGGCGCAGGCGGTTCATGTCTTCAAATACCTGGCTGCGGTAGAATTTTGCCCGGTCCAAGCTGCAGGTCAGAGACTCTGCCTTGGAAACAGAGGCGCCCAGGGCGGAGGTGCGGGCGTTGAGCTCGGCGGTGAGGCGGCTAATCTTTGTGGCAAGACCGGTCTCAAAGCTCACATCCATGGTGTCACTGAGGCTGCGCTTTGCCAGGGCGGCCTCGGCAAGGCTGCGGGCATAGGCGCTGACGGCAGGGAGGATGTCTTTCTGGGACATATCCAGCATGGTCATGGCTTCAATATGCAGTACTTTACAGTAGCTGCTCAGCTTTATCTCGTACCTGGCTCTCAGCTCCACGGGGGTATACACCCGGTGGCGGGTGAAAAGCTCTATGTTCTTTTCGTCCAGATAGCGGGGCACACAGTCGGGAGTGCTCACCAGGTTTGAAAGACCCCGGCGCTCGGCCTCCATACGCCAGGCGTCGTCATAGCCGTTGCCGTTGAAGATGATGCGCTTGTGGCGGCGTATCACATCCCGAATGAGCCCGTGGAGGGCGGACTCAAAGTTCTCCGCATTTTCCAGAATATCGGCATACTGGCGCAGGGACTCGGCCACGGCGGTGTTGAGCACTACATTGGGCCCGGAAATAGAGGCGGAGGAGCCCAGCATCCTGAACTCAAACTTGTTGCCGGTGAAGGCAAAGGGGGAGGTGCGGTTGCGGTCCGTGGTGTCCTTGGGGAACTTGGGCAACACATGGACTCCCACCTTTATCAGCTCCTTCTCTTTGCTGCCGTAGGGCTCATCCAGTTCTATGGCTTTAAGTATGCCCTCCAGCTCCTCGCCAAGGAAGATGCTGACGATGGCGGGAGGCGCCTCATGACCGCCAAGTCGGTGGTCATTGCCGGCGGAGGCCACGGACAGGCGCAGCATATCCTGATAGTCATCCACGGCCTGGATTACGGCGCAGAGGAAGAGCAGGAACTGGGCGTTTTCATAGGGTGTCTCGCCTGGCTCCAGAAGGTTCGCTCCGGTGTTGGTGATCATGGACCAGTTGTTGTGCTTGCCGCTGCCGTTGACGCCGGCAAAGGGCTTTTCGTGGAGCAGGCATACCATGTCGAAGCGCCGGGCTATCTTCTGCATCAGCTCCATGGTGAGCTGGTTGTGGTCGGCGGCGATGTTGGCGGTGGTGAACACCGGGGCCAGTTCATGCTGGGAGGGGGCGGCCTCGTTATGTTCGGTCTTTGCCATGACCCCCAGCCGCCACAGCTCCTCGTCCAGAGCCTTCATAAAAGCGGCAACACGGGGTTTGATGGTGCCGAAATAGTGGTCATCCAGCTCCTGGCCCTTGGGGGGCTTTGCCCCAAAAAGGGTGCGGCCGGTGTACATCAGGTCCCTGCGTTTTTCAAAGGCGGATCTATCTATGAGAAAATACTCCTGCTCCGGGCCTACGGTGGTCTTTACAGAGCTGACCTCCGTATTGCCGAAAAGGCGGAGCACCCGCAGGCACTGGCGGTTCAGCGCCTCCATGGAGCGCAGCAGAGGGGTCTTCTTGTCCAGGGCCTCGCCCCCATAGGAACAGAAGGCAGTGGGTATACACAGCACGTGCTCCTTGATAAAGGCATAGGAGGCGGGGTCCCACACGGTATAGCCCCGGGCTTCAAAGGTGGCCCGTAGCCCGCCGGAGGGGAAAGAACTGGCGTCCGGTTCGCCCTGGATGAGCTCTTTGCCGGAAAATTCCATGATGACCCGGCCGCCGTCCACCGGGGAGATGAAGCTGTCGTGCTTCTCGGCGGTGATGCCGGTCATGGGCTGGAACCAGTGGGTGAAGTGGGTAGCGCCCTTTTCAATGGCCCAGTCCTTCATTGCGTTGGCCACCACGGTGGCGGCGGCGCTGTCCAGGCGCTTGCCCTCGTTCATGGAGCGCTGCACCTGCTTGAACACATCCTTGGGCAGACGGGAGCGCATGACGGAGTCGTTGAATACGTCGCAGCCGAAAAAATCAGTTACATTCATATTTTCCATTATGTACCTCGTAAAAGAAGAAGTTTATATACGGTCTCATGGCTCAGTTCCTCTCCGGAGCGGAGGACGGGGGAGGGAAATCCGTAATGGCTCATGGCGTCGGGGAAGATCTGGGTCTCCAGGCAGAAGGCCTGGCGGGGCCCCATCTTCTGCCCGCCTTTGCCGGTAAACTCCCCCAGGAAGTTTGCAGTGTACAGCTGCATGCCCGGCAGATCCGTATAGCAGCGCAGCTCTATACCGGTATCATTGCTGTAGGCCAGGGCTGCAAGAGGCCCGGAGAGAATGAAATTGTGGTCATAGCCGCCGCCAAGCCTGAGCTGGGGGTCGTCGGCTCCGATGTCCTGGCCTATGGGCTTGAGACTGTAAAAGTTGAAGGGTGTGCCCTCCACCGGAAGCGCACGGCCTGTAGGTATGAGGCCCGGCCCCAGTTCCAGATAGCGCTTGGCGTTAACCATGAGCATGTGATCCAGGATACTGCCGCCTCCGTTTAAATTAAAATAGCTGTGGTTTGTGAGACTGACTACCGTATCTGCATCGCTCAGGGCATTGTATGCAATGTGCAGTTCGTCACAGTCCGTAAGGGTATAGGTTACGGAGACCCGGAGGTTACCGGGATAACCCTCCTCCCCATCGGGAGATAGGCGGGAGAAACGGACGAAATCCTCTCCGGTTTCAGCCTGCCAGACATATTTGTCAAAGCCGCGCCTGCCGCCGTGGAGGTGGTTTTCACCGTCATTGGGGAAGAGCCTGTATTCCCTTCCCTTCAGTGGAAAAGCCGCGCCGCCGATGCGGTTTGCCACGCGGCCCACGGTGGCGCCCATGTAGGCATCCTGCTGCTCATAACCACCGACGGTGTCAAATCCCAGCACCACATCGGTGAGGGAACCCTGGAGATTTCTAAAGCGCAGGGACTGAAGGGCGGCCCCGTAATCAATGAGAACGGCCTGGGTGCCGTTTCCGTTTTCCAGAGTGTAGGAGCACACCGGCTGACCAAAGGACGTTTGCCCAAAGCTGCTTATAATCACTGCCATATCAGGCACCTCCACACTTTTTCATTCTGAATTCTACCACATTTTAAAGCACAGTCAACAGCTTTAATATTGACAAACTGCGCCGCTACTTATATTCTTTTATTCACAGAAATGCACAATATGGCGGAGCGTGCCCGGTACTGTAGAAGAGAGGGACCTGCTTTGCCAGTAATACATAGACATTAGGCCGGAAAGAGGAGAGAAAATGGCTATAGTTGTTATCGGTGCAGTATTCGTGGATGTAAAGGGCTTTCCCGAAGATAACTACATACCCACCGGTAGAAACGCCGGGCGGGTGGAGATAGTCCACGGCGGAGTGGGCAGGAACGTGGCGGAGGACATCGCCAACGTGGAGCTGAGGCCCCGCTTCGTCAGTCTGGTGGATGACGACGATCAGGGGGAGACCGTGCTGAAAAAGCTGAGAAACCACAAGGTGGACACCCGCTATGTGCAGCAGGTGCCCGACGGCATGGGCATGTGGCTGGCTGTCTTTGACAACACCGGGGATCTGGCCGGCTCCATATCCAAACGGCCGGATCTAAGTTCCATGGCAAGGCTGCTGGAGGAGAAAGGCGACGAGATCTTTGCCGACGCCGACAGCATAGTCATTGAGATAGACCTGGACAAGGAGATAATAAAGCAGGTCTTCAAGTTTGCAAAAAAATACAACAAAAAGGTTTACGCCGTAGTGGCAAACATGGGCATTGCCTCCCAGCGCCGGGACTTTCTCCAGTCTACCGACTGCTTTGTGTGCAATGTGCTGGAGGCGGGCATACTCTTTGTCAGCGACTTTTCAAAGCTCAGCCCCCAGGAACTGTGCCGGGAGCTGAGAGAAAAGGTGAAGAGCGCCAAGATCCCGGCAGTGGTGGTTACCCTGGGGGGAAGGGGCTCGGTGTATGCGGATATGCACGGCAACTGGGGCATCTGCCCGGCGGAGTCGGTGCAGGTGCGGGATACCACCGGCGCCGGAGACGCCTTCTGTGCCGGGGTTGCCATCGGCCTGACCTACGGAAAAACCATGGAGGAGGCCATGGAGATCGGAACAAAGCTGGCGGCCTCGGTGATAACCGTATCGGAAAATGTATGCCCCCGCTTTCTGCCCAAGGAACTGGGACTGGATATAGAAGTGGAAGACTGAACGGCATAAGCGAATTGTGTAAAGCCACAAAGACGGCCCCTGAATCAAGGGGCCGTCTTTTACATATTGGCAAATTGCACCAAAAAAGTGAAGACACTTTGGGCAAGAAACTGAAAATACCCCCAGGAGGCCGGAAGCTCGTTGACAAAGGCGGAGAGCCCTGTTACTATGGATTCAACAAAAACTGGAAACGTTACCGGAATCGATTCCAGTCAGATTTTGCGGCAGCTCCGGTGCGGGGGGAACGGTGAGAAAAAAATGACCATAAAGGATATAGCAAAAGCCTGCGGCGTCAGTGTCAGCACCGTTTCCAGGGTACTAAACGACCATCCGGATGTAAGCCGGGATGTGAGAGAAAGAGTCCGCTCCACTGTGGAGCGCCTGGGATACATACCCAACAACAGCGCCAGAGATCTGGTGCGCACCCAGTCGGACAATATAGGCGTGGTGGTTCGAGGCAGGGATAACCTGTTTTTTTCCGACATGGTCAACACTATCTCACGGGAGATAGAGCGCAGAGGCTACACCATGGTACTCCACTTCATCGGCTCCGATGACGACGAGGTCATGGCCGGGGCCATCCTGGAAAGAGAGAAAAAGCTGAGAGGCATTATCTTCCTGGGCGGTCGATTTGACTATAGCTCCGATACCCTCTCCCCGGTGGGAGTGCCCTTTGTCTGCTGCACATATACCAACTGCTTCGGCAGTCTGGACGAGAAGGATTATTCTTCCGTCTCCATAGACGACTATGAAACCGCCTTCCAGGCAGTTAAAACTCTTATCAAGCTGGGCCACCGGCGCATTGCCGTGGTGGCCCCTGCCACCCACGACCGTTCCATAAGCGAGCTGCGCTACAAGGGCTACAGGGCGGCCCTGGAACAGAACGGGCTGGAATTTGACCCACGGCTCCTGGCGGAGACGGAGGGCTGCTTTGAGATGCCCAAGGCTTATGAGGGTACCGTGAAGCTCATCGAGAGCGGCGCGGAGTTCACTGCGGTTTTTGCCCTGTCCGATACCAATGCTATGGCCGTTATGAAGGCTTTGGAGGATCGCGGCAGAAGAGTGCCGGAGGATTGCTCTGTTATAGGCATAGACGGGCTTACAGTCTCTGAATACTCAAACCCTACCCTCACCACCATGGTGCAGCCGGTGGAGGAAATGGGGCGGCAGAGCGTCAGCATACTCGCCGGTATGATAGAGCAGAAGCAGCCTTGCTGTCACTTGCGTCTGGAGGCCCGGCTCCGGCCCGGCGGCTCCGTGAGAAAAATTTGATTTTCCGGCGCGGACGCGCCTGAAGATACCACCTCAAACGAGGAACAATTTATTTTTAAAAAAGGAGAAAACGCGAAATGAAAAAGATTCTAGCACTGCTTCTGGCCCTGGCCATGGTATTCAGCCTGTGCGCCTGCGGCAGCAGCGAAGCCCCCGCCGAGGAAGCCCCTGCCGAGGATTCCGCCGCAGAAGAGGCTCCCGCCGAAGAGGCCCCCGCCGCCGAGGGCTCCGTCTATTACCTGAACTTCAAGCCCGAGCAGGATGAGCAGTGGCAGGCCCTGGCCGCCACCTACACCGAGCAGACCGGCGTGCCCGTGACCGTGGTCACCGCCGCCTCCGGCACCTATGAGGAGACCCTCATGGCCGAGATGGGCAAGACCGAGATGCCCACCCTCTTCCAGGTCAACGGCCCCGTGGGTCTGGCCAACTGGAAGGACTACTGCTATGACCTGAGTGACTCCGCCATCTACGGCGAACTCACCAACGACAGCTTTGCCCTCACCGAGGACGGCGCAGTCTACGGCATTGCCTACGTTATCGAGACCTACGGCATCATCTGCAACACCGCCCTGCTGGCTGAGGCAGGCTACACCACAGAGGACATCAATTCCTTCGACAGCCTGAAGGCAGTGGCCGAGGACATCACTGCCCGCAGCGGTGAGCTGGGCTTTGCCGCCTTTACCTCTGCCGGTATGGACTCCTCCTCCGACTGGCGCTTCAAGACCCACCTGGCCAACATGCCCATCTACGGTGAGTACCAGGCCGACGGCATTACTTCTACCGCAGCCATCAAGGGCACTTATCTGGACAACTACAAGGCCATCTGGGATCTGTACATCAACAACTCCACCTGCGCCCCCGCAGACCTGGCCGGTAAGACCGGCGACGACGCCGTGGCCGAGTTCGTCAACGGCGAGGCAGTCTTCTATCAGAACGGCACCTGGGCTTACAACGACGTGAAGAGCCTGGGCGACGAGAATCTGGCCATGATCCCCATCTACATCGGTCTTGAGGGCGAGGAGAACCAGGGCCTGTGCACCGGCTCCGAGAACTACTGGTGTGTCAATGCCGAGGCCGATGAGGCCGACATCCAGGCCACTCTGGACTTCATCTACTGGGTGGTCACCTCTGAGGAAGGCACCTCTTGCCTGGCCAACGACATGGGCTTCGTCTGCCCCTTCAAGGCTGCCAAGGCAGCTGCCAACCCCTTCGTGCAGCAGGATGCAGAGATGACTGCCGCCGGCAAGGTGCCCGTGTCCTGGAACTTCACCACCATGCCCTCTGAGGAGTGGAAGAACGGCGTGGGCTCCGCCCTCACCGCCTATGCCGCCGGCACCGGCGACTGGGACGGCGTTGTCACCGCCTTCGTGGACGGCTGGGCCACCGAGTATGAGCTGGCCAACGGCTGATAAGCTTCCCGGGCAGTATCCGATTCAGAGAAATAAACTTTAATGTACAGGGGTGGGCGGTTTCCCGCCCACCCCTGTACATTAAACGGGCGAAGGAGAGAAGTCAAAATACCGGCCTGAAGCCCAGGCCTGAGCCGTGGTTCCGGGTATCCTGGGGCCAGGGCTCAGTCTTGGGAAAATAAAGACGAAAAGGAGGAAGTTAAACTTATGGAAAAAGCCATTAGAAAATACTGGCCGATTTTCCTGCTGCCCACGGTGTGCGCCTTTATCATCGGGTTTGTGATACCCTTTGTGCAGGGCCTGTATCTGTCCCTGTGCAAGTTCCAGACAGTGAACAAGACCACCTTTGTGGGCCTTTCAAACTACAGCAAGGCTATTGCCGACACGCTGTTTCAGGAGTCCTTCTGGCTCACGGTGCGCTTTACACTTATCTCTACGCTGCTGATAAACGTGTTTGCCCTCACCGTGGCCCTGCTGCTCACCAGAAAGATACGGGGCACAAACCTGTTCCGCACGGTGTTCTTCATGCCCAACCTGATAGGCGGCATTGTGCTGGGCTACATCTGGCAGATACTCTTCAACTGTGTGCTGAGTCTGCTGGGCAAGCCCCTGCTGACTCTGGACGCTACCTACGGTTTCTGGGGACTTATCATACTTATGTGCTGGCAGCAGATAGGCTACATGATGATAATTTACATTGCGGGCCTCCAGGCCATACCCAGCGATTACATAGAGGCCGCCACTATTGACGGGGCCAGCCCCTGGCAGACCCTGTGGAAGGTGAAGCTGCCAAACCTCATGCCCTCCATAACCATCTGCCTGTTCTTGTCCCTCACCAACGGCTTCAAGCTCTTTGACCAGAACCTGGCCCTCACCGGCGGCGAGCCCGCCCACGCCTCGGAGCTTATTGCTCTGAACATCTACCAGACCTTCTACTTCCGCTCAGGCGCCCAGTGGAAGGGCATAGGCCAGGCCAAGGCAGTGCTCTTCTGCATAATCGTGGTGGCCATCTCCCTCATCCAGCTTAAAGCCACCCGCTCCAAGGAGGTGCAGCAGTAATGAAGAAAAAGAACAAAGTGGTCAGCGGCATACTCACCGCAGTTTTTGCGGTGCTGAGCCTGGCCTGGGTCTACCCGGTGTTCATGGTGCTTATGAACTCCTTCAAGCAGGAGCGGGCCATCACCACAGACTCCGCCTTCCAGCTGCCATCGGCGGATACCTTCGCGGGGCTTGACAACTTCAAAAGCGCCATAGATACCCAGGGCTTCCTCTCCGCCTTCTGGTACAGCCTGGTGATAACCGTCACCTCTGTGGCTCTTATTCTTGTGTTCTGCTCCATGTGCGCCTGGTTCATCACCCGGGTAAACAGCTGGGTTTCCAAGGCCTGCTACTACCTGTTCGTGTTTTCCATGGTGGTGCCCTTCCAGATGCTCATGTTCACTCTCTCTTCCCTGGCAGACCGCCTGGGGTTCACCAGCCCTTATAATATCTGCATAATCTATCTGGGCTTCGGCGCCGGGCTTGCAGTGTTCATGTTTGCCGGCTTTATGAAGTCCATACCGATAGAGATAGAAGAGGCCGCCATGATAGACGGCTGCGGTCCAATACGCACCTTCTTCTCCGTAGTCTTCCCCATTCTCAAGCCGACAATGGTGTCTGTGGGCATCCTGGAGACAATGTGGGTCTGGAACGACTACCTGCTGCCCTATCTGGTGCTGGACAGAAAAAAGTATACCACCATCCCCATACTCATCCAGTATTTCAGGGGCAGCTACGGCCGGGTGGAGATGGGCCCGATGATGGCCAGCATAGTGCTCACCATCGTGCCTATCATAATTGTCTACATCCTGGGCCAGAAGCATATAATCAAGGGCGTGGCAGCCGGCGCCGTAAAAGGCTGATATCCTAATTGAAATGAGAGAAGAGAGACTATGAAAGAATTGAAACGCAGCGGTGGTATACTAATGCACATGAGCTCCCTGCCTTCCAACTACGGCATAGGTACTATGGGAAAATGTGCCTATGACTTTATAGATTTTCTGAAAGCCGCCGGCCAGAAATACTGGCAACTCCTGCCCCTGGGTCCCACCAGCTACGGTGACAGCCCCTATTCTTCCTTTTCTACCTTCGCGGGCAATCCCTACCTTGTTGACCTGGATATGCTCATAGAGGATGGGCTGCTGGAAAAGAATGATGTGAAAGGTATAAACTGGGGCTCCGACCCCGCCCGGGTGGATTACGGCTGCATTTTCCAGCACCGATTCAAGGTGCTGCGCAAGGCCTTCCACAGAGGCCGGGAGAGTCTGAAAGAGCAGGTAGAGGCTTTCCGCCGGGAGAACGGAAGCTGGCTTGAAAATTATGCCCTGTTCATGGCGGTGAAAGCCAAATTCAACATGGTCAGCTGGACGGAGTGGAAGGACGAGGGCATAAGACTTCACCGCCGGGATGCGGTGGAGAGATATTCCAGGGAGCTGAAAGAGGAGATAGATTTCTATGTCTTCATGCAGTATCTGTTTTTCAGGCAGTGGGAAAAGCTCCGGGCCTATGCCAAGAAGCAGGGAATACAGTTCATAGGTGATATCCCCATATACGTGGCCATGGACTCTGCCGACGTGTGGAGCGACCCACAGTATTTCATGCTGGACAGGGACAATGTGCCCACGGAGGTGGCGGGAGTGCCCCCCGATGCCTTTACGGCGGATGGCCAGCTCTGGGGCAACCCTCTGTACAACTGGGATAAGATGAAGAGCGACGGCTACGGCTGGTGGATACGCCGTATCGACGGGGCAAAGAAACTCTACGACGTGATACGCATAGACCACTTCCGGGGCTTTGACAGCTACTGGGCGGTGCCCTGGGGGGCCAAGACCGCCAAGGAGGGCTGCTGGCGGCCCGGCCCGGGCATGAGCCTGGTGGGCGTACTGGGTTCCTGGTTCCACGATCTGAGCTTTATTGCCGAGGATCTGGGTTACATCACCCCCAGTGTGAGAAAGCTGGTGGAGGACTCCGGGTTCCCTGGTATGAAGATACTTGAATTTGCCTTCGATGCCCACGGTGAGTCGGATTACCTGCCCCACCGCTGTGACAAGAACAGCGTGTGCTACATGGGCACCCATGATAACGACACCGTGGCCGGCTGGCTGAAGACCACGGATGAGGAGAACCTGGACTTCGCCAGGCGCTATATGCATATAGGCGATGACGAGGGCTGGAGCTGGGGCCTGATACGCACCGGCATGGCTACTGCCTCCAATCTCTTCGTGGTACAGATGCAGGATGTGCTGGAGCTGCCCGCAGGCTGCCGCATGAACACTCCCGGCAAGCCTTCCGGCAACTGGCAGTGGCGTATGCTGCCCGGCTCTCTTAAAAATGAGCTGGCAGAAAAGCTGCTGGAATACACCTGGACATTCAGAAGGACGGATGTAAAGCCCAAGTATCTGGTGGAAAAGGAGAAAGAAAAAGCAGCCAAAGCTGCGGCGGAGGTAAAGACCGAGGAAGCCAAAGCCGGTAAATAAGATGTGAAACAAAATGTGAAAGCCATATCCCGCCCGGGATATGGCTTTCGGTTTTCCGGGAAAAGGCGAAGCCTTTTGCCGGAAACGGAGCTGAGGGGACTTTGCTCTGTTCCCACGTGATTCCAAACCGAAGCCCAGTGCAAAGCACGGGTTCGGTTTGGAAAAGGCGGAACTACGGAATGGATGAGAAGCGGCGGCTGCCCTTGTGGGCTGCCGCCGCTGCGAAGGATATGAAGTTTGTTCCGCCGTCATCCCCAGAGCGCGGTGAGCATGGGGATGATCTGCTTTTTCCGGCTCATGACCTTGGGCAGAAAAATATGATTATCCTTTGGCTGCATGTTGAAGGCCTGCTGTATGATATCGTCGCTGCCGGAATACAGCAGATGGGAGCCCTCCAGAAGCACGTCGGTTATCATCAGCATGATTATGTCAAAGCCGTACTTGCTGCGCAGGGAGTTCATGGTCTCCATGAATTCTTCTCGTCTGTCCAGCAGACGGGCGGAATCTATGCAGGTTATCTGGCTTACGCCGATGTCCTTTTCCGCAATGTGGAACTGTTTGTAGTCGCTCATAAACAGCTCCTCGGCGCTCCTGTCCTCGGCGCCGGAGGCGGAGAAAAGCTCTTTGCCCAGTTCCTTCAGGGAGATGTTGGCAATACGGGCCAGCCGCTCGGCCATGGCCTTGTCCCGCTTGGTGCAGGTGGGGGACTTGAACATGACAGTGTCGGACAGGATGGCGGCGGCCATGAGCCCGGCCATGGCGGGAGAGGGCATGACGCCGTGCTCTTGATACATGGATGTGATAATGGTGTTGGTGCTGCCCACGGGCTCATTGCGCACGGATATGGGCTGGCGGGTCTGAATATCGGCCAGGCGGTGGTGGTCTATTATCTCCAGAATCTCCACCTGGTCCAGGCCGGAAACGGACTGGGCAGCCTCATTATGGTCTACCAGCACCACCCGCTTGCGCCGGGGGCGGAGGAGATGGAAACGGGACAGGGTGCCCACCACTTTCTCATTCTCGTCCAGCACGGGATAGCAGCGGTAGCGGCTGCTCAGCAGGGTTTCCTTCACGTCGTCCAGATAATCGCTGAGGTGGAAGGTGACTATATTCTCCGTATGGCACAGGCGCATCACCGGCACCGCCTGGTATATCAGGCGGGCGGCCTGCCGGGCATCCAGGGGTGTGGAGATTATACAGGTTCGGCCGGTATTATTTACAAGCTCCGGGTTTATCTCCGACTGGCAGATTATCAGACAGGGGACATTGGCGGCCAGCGCGGCGCCGATAACTTCCGGCTGATCCCCGCAAATCAGTATACTGTCCTCGCTGAGGAGCGACTCATCGGAAAAGCTCTTGGGTATGGCAATCTGCACCCTGCCGGAGATGGAGTTGGAAGTCTCGGCAAACTCGTTGACCAGGTTGCCCTCAAGTACGCTGATAATGTTGAATAGGGGCAGCTGATCCACGTGGTTTTCATATACGGTGCGAAGATCGTAGGAAGCCACATCACCGGCGGAGAGGATGCCGTAGAGCGTCCCGTCCTCATTCAGGATGGGAATGGTGGCTACCTCCCCGTCCCGCATGGACTGCCATGCCAGCTCCAGAGGTACGGAGCGGTGCAGCTCCGGCGGGTGGTCAAAGTCCAGATCACAAACCTGGGTGCGCATATTCTTCACATATCTGGGTGGTTCAAAGCCAAAACGCTGGAGCATATTAAGGGTCTCATCGTTTACCGAGCCGATGCGTACGGCGGTATATTCCCGGTCGCCCAGGGCATTGCGCAGGTTGGCATAGGCCATGGCAGCTACTATTGAATCCGTATCCGGGTTGCGGTGCCCGGTCACATATATCTCGTTCATTGATGATCCTCCGATGCTCTTTGCTGGATTTGATTATATTGTAGAAGTTCTACAATTTCAAGCCAAAAATTTCATATTTAACACCGGGATTATGCGGCAATATTAACAAAGTGCCCGGAAACTCTGGGCAGCAGGGATTTTTGAGGATATTATATAAAATGTAAAGAAAGCATAAAGGATCAGATTCAGTGAGCCGAATAGGGAATGGGGGCTGAGATATGGCTAACAGATTGAAGGCGATAGCTGTGGTGCTGCTGGCTGTGCTGCTTCTGGCGGGGTGTAGTCTTGCAGGGGATAAGCCAATATTGGACATGAGTGCTGCCGGGAGATTTGAAGACCTTGTGTACAACCGTCCTGACCCTGAGGATATGGAGCAGGCTGTTGATGAACTGGAGGAGGCCCTGGGCAGACTGTGCCTGCCCTCCACTCTCACCGGCCTTATACAGGATTGCTATGACTGTTACTACAGTTACAGCACCATGTCCACCTTGGCGGATATCAGAAACTGCCAGGATCTGAGCGACGAATTCTACAGTGAGGAGTATGCCTGGTGTCTGGAAAATATGCCCAGGATGCAGCAACTGGTGGAAGAGATGTATACCCTCTGTGCCCAATCCATGTACGCGCCGCTGCTGGAGCACTTCTTTTTCTGGGACGGCTTTGTAATGGAATACAGGCTGGAGGGAGGGGCCGGCCAGCCGGAGGAGCTGTATGAGCTCTACAGGCAGGAGAACCAGCTTATAAACCAGTACCGCAGCCTTATTTCCGACCCGGCGATAGAACTGGGCGGGCAGAGCGTCAGCCTGGAGGAGTATATGCTGACGGCAGGGGAGGATCAGATATATGAGGCTTTGTGGGCCTATTACGAGCAGTACAATCCCCGGCTGGGGGAGCTGTATCTCCAGCTGATACGGCTGCGGCAGCAGCAGGCGGAGCTTGCAGGCTTTGACAGTTATGAGCAGATGCAGTACTCTCTTGCCTTCGAGCGGGACTACAGCCCGGAGGAGGCGGAGCAATATCTCAGGGCAATAAAGGAGTGCTTGGGGCCGTACTATGCACAGGTGATGGCGGAGCAGCCCTACGGCAGCGTAAGCTGGGAGTATATGCCTGAGGAGCGCCTGCTGGAGATCGTGGATCAGGCAGCGGAAAAAATGGGCGGGGATATTGAAGAGAGCTTTCGGTTCATGCAGGCTTACGGACTCTGCGATGTGGAAATGCGCTCCTATAAGGCGGCCATGTCCTTCCAGAGCTATCTGGAGGATTACGGCTATCCCTTCATTTTCCTCAACCCCTATGGAGATCAGTCGGATGTGCTGAGTTTTGCCCATGAGTTCGGACACTTTACCGACGCCTATATAAATTACAATGCCTACGAGACTACAGATCTGGCCGAGTGCTTCTCCCAGGCTATGGAATACCTGGTGCTCTTTTATCTGGGGGATGCCATGGAGGAGGAGAGCAGGGAGGAGCTGCTTTACTACAAGGCCCTGGATACCCTGGAGCTCTATGTGGGCCAGGCGGCCATAGCCGAATTTGAAAGCAGGGCCTACAGCCTTACACCGGAGGAACTGACGGTGGAGAATCTGAACCGGATGTATATGGAGATCAGCTCGGAATACGGCCTGTGCGACGGCAGCAGCCCGGAGCAGGGCTGGGGATGGATAGATATCGCCCATCTGTTTGAAAGTCCCTTCTATGTAATAAGCTACCCGGTGACCAACGATGTGGCAATGCAGATATTTGCCCTGGAGCAGGAGCAGGCAGGGCTGGGGCTGGAGAAATTCCTGGCCATGCTGCCCCGGCAGTACGACAGCCTGATGCCCACGCTGGAGGAAGCGGGGCTGGACAGCCCCTTTGACCAGGGGCGGATACCCCAGGTGCGCTCCAGCCTGGAGAGAGTGCTGAGCCGGTAGAGCAAAGGCGTAGGGGACACATTCAGGGCATAAATAAAAAAAGCCTGAAAACCGGGAACTTTTCCCCGCCCGGCAGCGTCTCATATACACCAGGGTATCTTCAAAAGGACAAGCTCGCAGACGTAAAGCGGTAAACATAAGCAGTTTTACCTTGATTATGGCCCACTTAATATTTTTTAAGATTTTGCCCAAATAGCTTGAAAGCCTTGCGCCCCAAGGACTTCATAAGTGGGCGACATAATCGATTGTAACAATTTGAAATTATTTGAAATTTTTCCTCAAATAGGGCTTGCAATTTGATGACACTTGTTGTAATATTATAGGCGAATCGTAACAAAACTGAAATTTGATGAAAATATTTTTTCGCCAATCAGTAATTAATTTTACCCAGAGAGGGTAAGTTAGGGGGAGCAATCTATGAAAAAAAGGTTCATCAGTATGCTTCTGGCAGTGCTTCTGGTGGTATCCCTGTTTGGAGGTACTTCCGTCAGCGCCTATGCTGACTCGGATTATAATACCTTCAAATACACCATCGTAAGCGGAGACACACTGCTTCAGATATGCAACAACTCGGGTCTGAACTTTTACACCTGTCAGACAGCCATAAACAAGCTGAACAACTTCACCAGCGAGGCCCAGTACAGAAAGCTGTATGTGGGTCAGGTGATTACCCTTCCCGCCAGCAATGAGGATGCTGCAAAGATCGCTTCCTCCTATGTTAGCGGCGGCAGCACCAGCGGCGGTACTTCTACCGGCGGCAGCACCAGCAGCGGTAACGTCAGCGGGAATGTGGCCTATTGGCTGATCCCCTACACCATCCAGAGCGGTGAGACCATTACCGGCGTGTGCAATACCCTGGGTATTAGTTTCAGCAGCTATGCCGACCAGATTATGAAGATAAACAATATTTCTTCCTGGAACCGCATCCCAGCAGGCAAGACACTGCTTTTGCCCTCCGCAGTTAAGCCGGCAGCCGGCATCAGCTGCTACGCAGTTATCGCCCACAAGGTCACCCAGGGTGAGACTACATATGGCATATGCCAGAATTATGGCATAAGCTATACTTCCAATGCTAGTCTGCTTCAGGCGCTCAACCCCAAGGTGAATTTTAACTTCATTAAATATAACACCACGATGCTGGTGCCGGTTTCCACAGTGATTACAGCGGGTGACAGTGGAAGCTCCTCCGGCGGCAGCACCGGCGGCTCTACTTCTGGCGGCAGCACCGGCGGTTCTACCTCCGGCGGCAGCACCGGCGGTTCTACTTCCACTAAGACTTATGCCATCAAGTCCAGCAGCAGCGGCGGCGGCTCCGTGAGCTTTGCTGTCAGCGGCAAGAGCGTCACTGCAGCCTCTGCAGGCAGTACTGTCACCATAAAGACCAGCCCTGATGCAAACAAGACTCTGGACGCTATAAAGGTTGTCACCTCTGACAAATCCGCAGTTATCAGCGTAAATAACGGCACCTTTACCATGCCTGAGAGCGATGTGCAGGTTACGGCCACTTTTGGATCCGGCTATCTGGTGGGGCCCTCCGTTAAGGGCGATGGCACCCTCAGCTGTACTGTCAACAATGTACCTGTGACCCATGCCGTCAAGGGAGCTACCGTCAAAGTCACGGCAACACCTGGCGCAGGCTCCAGCCTTGCCAGCATAACCGTTGTGAACTTCAGCAACGAGGTGCTCTTCTCCGGACTTAAGAGCGGTGATACCTTTACTATGCCAGGCGAGAAGGTTCTGGTGCGTGTAGTATTCAATTCTGCGGCAACTTACGGATTTACAAAGGAAGCCACTACCAACGGAAGCTTCAGCCTCCAGGTGCTGGGTTCCGAGGTCACCCGCGCTGCAGCCGGCTCCACCGTGAAAGTAGTCACAAATCCCAACTCCGGCTATGATGTGGACAAAATCGTCGTTATCGACGACAGCAGCAAACAGCAGATAAACTACAACAACAGCGATACCTTTACCATGCCTTACTCCAATGTCACTGTCAGCGTGAGTTATGTGCTGCGGGGAGACGATACCTATAAGGTGGATATTGAAACCGTTAATGGCGGTACAATCAGCACCAATGGTGTTACCAAATCTGCCGGCGGAAAGACCATCAAGCTTTCTTCAACCGCCTATCCGGGATGTGTATTGGATTATTACACCATCACCTATGGTGGAGGGATTACCGAGAAAGTGAGTGGCAGCAGCTTTAAGATGCCTTATTCCGACGTGACCGTCAGCGGTTATTTCAAGAAGGTTGAAGGGCAGCTGTCCATGAACAATACCAGTCCTGCCTGGGGAACTCTGACTGTGACCGATTCTACCGGCAAGGTTCTCGGTGAAGGGGATGCCCTTGCCGCAGGCAGCCAGGTGACAGTTACAGTTAATGTGACCGATCCCGGGTATGGGGCAAACATCAGCACTACCCGTGGAGAGACAATTACTTCCGGCAGTCAGGTGACTGTTCCTACCGACGGCAATCTGGGAATCATAGTTACCTATGACTATAAGTCCTACACTCTTACTGTTGAGAATGAGTGGGTAGACAGTTTCTATCTGGATGTCTATGTCAACGGCAACCACTATGAGAAGATAGAGCTGAGCTCCAAGGGACAAAAGGTATCCGTGCCTGCCTATGCTACCGTACAAGCAAAGCCCTTGAACGGAAGCTCCATAACCGGAATGACATTGGACGGAAACCTGGCCAACGGTGATTCCATTAAAATGCCGGCAGCCAATGCCAAGCTGAAGGTGCAGATAACAGAAGCCGGCGCCACATCGCTGAGCCTGGCGCCTTTGACAGAGAATGCTGAGGCGCTGGCACCTCTGGCATAATCCATCCGCAAACTAAAATACGTACAGACCGGGAGAACTGCGGTTCTCCCGGTTTTGCCTTTTTATGGCAGATACGGCGGGGAGGGGCTGACGCTTGATTAAAAAGGCGGCCTGTGATATAATAAATAAAATTGCAGCTTATTTGACTTGTATTCAGGAGTGAGATAATATGGCGCATAAGGCTGAAAAATATACAGATAAAAAACCAAGAGCCAGATTCTACCTGGAGCGCAGCAGCGTTTGGGCCCAGCTGTGTATCATATTTATGCTCCTGTCGGCTATATTCAGGCTTTTTGGAGTGTGGGGCCTGTGGGAGTACGATTTTTTCAGAACCACGCAGATCCTGCTGCCGCTGTGCTGCAACCTGCTTTTTGCCCTGTGCGTATTTGTTTTCGGCAATAGAGGCTTTTTTGTGTCCATAATTCCGGTACTTCTGGGCGTGGCTTTCTTTATAATAAAGTCTTTTGGTTTTGCAAGCTGGATACACACGGTTCTGTGCATTATCCTGTATCTGGCTGTGGCGGTGATCTACACCGGCACCGTGCTGGGCTTTATACGTACCAAATGGCTGCTGCCTCCCCTTTTCGGCCTGCCTTTCCTGTACCATATCTTCATTGAGGATCTAGCCCGGCTGAGGGATACTGTCAATCCCATGACGGCCAGCGAGGGACTGCAGGAGCTGAGCGTTTTGTGCGTAATGGCGGCCCTGTTCTGCGTGGGTATGGGGCTGAAGAAGCGGCAGGGCAAGGACTCGGAACCGGTGATCAGTGAGCCGGAGGCAGCAACGCCGGAAGCTGAGGCAGTGGAGACCGGGAACGAAGCGGAGCCTGCCGCTGAGTGTGCTCCCGTGGGGGAAAATAAATGAGGATCAGGGCAAAGCGGCAGCGGCGGACTGAGTCGGAACGGCAAAACGTACGCTATGCAAAGCCGTACCGGGATCCAAGCCAGCGCCGGCGTGTCATGTATATGATCGCAACCGGTGCTGCGGCTCTTCTGATAATTGTGGTGGCGGTGGTGCTGCGCAGCGTGTCGGACAAGCGGGCCTATAATGAGTATATGTCCATAGCTCAGCAGAGCTATTCCGTCAGTGACTATGACAGTGCCCTGGCGGCGCTGCGCAAGGCGGCGGCCATAGAGAGCAGCGATGAGTGCCTGCTGTTGATGGTGGACTGTTATGAGACCCAGGGCAATTATACGAAAGCTCTTGAAGTACTGCGGAGCATGGACACCCTGAACCCGGAGATAAGCACCCGCATAGCTGCCGTGGAAAGCCGCAGGCAGCTTATGGCAGAGGCGGAAAAAGTGACTATTGCCGGGAGAAAGCTCTCATCCACCACTACCAGTCTGGTGCTGGACGGAATGGAGCTGACAGATTCCATATTTACGGAGCTGGGGCAGCTATACGCCCTGGAAACCCTGTCGCTGGCAGACAATTCCATTAGCAATATATCCGCCTTGTCCGATATGGGCGGACTGGTGAGCCTGAACCTCAGCAACAACGATATAAGCGATGTTTCGCCTCTGTCCTCTCTGGTGGGCCTGCGGACTTTATATCTGGACAACAACCCCATAGAGGATTTCAGCCCGCTTTGTGTGCTTCCGAACCTCACAAGCCTGAGCATAAAGGGCATAGAAATCAGTGAAGCACAGCTGGAGGCCCTGTCCAAGTCCCTGCCCAACTGCGCCATACACAGCGATGCGGAGGCGGACGAGACCCAGGATATAAGCTTCGGCGGAGTGACTTTCAAATCCGATGTGACGGAGCTGGATCTCAGCGGCATGGGTCTGCGGGATATTTCAGCCCTGGGCAGCTGCAAGGAGCTGACAAAGCTGAACCTCAGCGGCAATGAGATAAGCGACCTGAGTCCCCTGATGAATCTGCCCAAGCTGGAGTGGATAGATGTTTCGGACAATGTGCTGACGGATCTCAGGCCTCTTATGGGCATAGAAAATTTGAAATACCTGGATGCCTCAGGCAACAATATTAACAGCACTTCCCCTGTAAGCCTGATGAGCGGCATAGAGGAGCTGTATCTGGACGGAAATCCTATAAAGGATTTCTCGGGGCTGAGAAAAGTCAAGAGCCTGAAATCCCTTGGCCTGGGAGACACAGGGCTGACGGACGGAGATCTGGATTACCTGAGTAAGCTCACGCTGCTGACCCAGCTTGATATCCGGGATAACGCAGAGCTTACCGGCGAAGCTGTGGACGCTCTCCAGAGCAAGCTTGCCACCTGCAACATCAGCCGTTCGGAGCTGGCATACAACATTGAGGTGGACGGGCACCTGGTGCCCAGCAACGCCACGGAACTGGATCTCTCCGGCACCGGGATTTCCGATATTACAGGACTTTCAAAGCTGCCGTACCTGGAAAAGGTGGATCTGTCCCGCAACAGCATAAGCAACATTTATATCCTGGAGTTTACCAACAGCCGCCAGACTATAAAAGAACTCAACCTCTCCGGCAACCTCATTGAGGACATTACACCCCTGGCCTCCCTACAGGCTGTGGAGGTATTGGATTTGAGCAATAATAAAATAAGCTCGGAAACGCCTCTGATGAACTTAAAAAACCTTAAAAGACTGTACCTGGGCGGGAATCTGCTCACTGAGCTGCAAATAGACAACTTACAGAACGCGCTGCTGGACTGTGAGATAATATTAGACTAGTCCGGGGATTATCTCCCCGGACTTTGATTATAAGGCATCTTCCGGCTAAATTTGGATACTTATACAAAAAGAACGGGGCTGCTGAGTAATATGTTACAATTATTAGAATTATCTTGAAAAGAGCTTCTAATTAATGGTAAATCGTGCTATTATAATAACTACAAGGGGATGAGCAATTCCCCTGTTATGCATATTTGAAAGGAGTTGGCACAAATGAAGTTCACTTTCACCGAAAAGAGAATGGCTTCCTCCGAGGATCTGAGAGCCTATTCCATGAAGAAAATAGGCAAGCTGGACAAGCTCTTTAAAAATGAGGCAGAGGCCTATGTCACCTTCAGCATAGAGCGGGGGCGGTTCCTGGCGGAAATAACCATTCGGGATAACGGTATGTTCTACCGGGCAAGCGAACTTACAAACGACATGTACGCTTCTGTGGATTCAGGTGTGGCAGCCATTGAGCGCCAGATCCGCAGGAACAAGACCCGGCTCAGCAAGCGGCTGAGGGAGGGGGCGCTGGAGCGTGAGGCCATACCTGTATATGCACCTGCCGAGGATGAGGCAGAGGAGGAATTCAAGATTGTCCGCAGCAAGCGGTTCTCCATAAAGCCCATGTCTCCCGAGGAGGCCATCCTCCAGATGAATCTCCTGGGCCATGAGTTTTTCGTGTTCAAAAATATGGACTCTGACGATGCCTTTTCCGTGGTATACAAACGCCATCAGGGGGGCTACGGCCTTATCTGTGACGACGGCGTGGAGGACTGAGACGCGGAGAGATTATCCGGCAAACTGCACAGGATCCAATACAAGCCATATAATAACAGTAAAAACCGCCCGGTTTCGGGCGGTTTTCACATTGCGTTTTTACTTGTGTATTCCGGGAAAAAACAGGGCAATGGTGCCAGGCCCTACATGGGAGCCGGTGACAGGCTCATAGCATACGGTGAGACATTCTCCCGTGAATCCCGCTTCCCTAAGCTTACTTATAAGGTAGGTCGTTCCCACCTCGTCGTCTGCATGGGCAATGCCTATCATGGCGCTCTTGTCGGCGCACAGAGCAGCGTATCTTTCGGCCAAGTTGTTCAGGGCATTTCTCCGCCCACGTACCTTACCGCAAAGTATGATGTGTCCCGTGTCATCCCCCTGAAGTATGGGCTTTATATGCAATACGCTGCCAATGACGGCGGCAGCTCCGGTGATACGCCCGCCCTTGCGCAGATATTTAAGATCATCCACAGTAAAATACTGGCACATGTTGGGACGCAGAGTGTGGAGCATGTCGCTCACGGCATCAAAGTCGGCCCCCTGCTCTATCATCTGGGCAGCCTTGAGCACCATGAGCCCTTCACCCAGAGAGGCGGCATAGGTGTCAAAGCTGAGTATGCGCCGCTGGGGATATTTCTCCGCAAACTCACCGGCGGCAACGGCTGCAATAGAGGCTGTACCGCTGATGCCACCGGACATGCCGATATATATCACATCGTTGCCGGCAATCAGTTCCGGCTCAAAATTCTCATTGAACTTGGCCATATTTATAAGCCCGGTCTTAACATCGGCTCCGGCGCGCATGGCGTTGTAAAAGGCTACGCCGTCAAAGTCGGTTTCGGCAGAGTACTCCGCAGGTACGCCGTTCACGGTGTATTCAAAGGATATAACTTTGATTCCATACTTGCGAATGAGCTCTATGGGCAGGTTGGCCGAAGTGTCGGTAAAAAGTTTTATCATGATTGCGCTCTCCTTTGCAGGGCATAAGACAGGGGCAGCGCCCCCGATTAATATTATAGTAAGACTGCTGACGGGAAAATGCAAACTATTAAAATACGGTACACTCTATTACGGATGCATTGCACAGCTCATGGTGTAGAATCCGACTCTACCGAGAGTAGAATATGGCTTCCCGGGAAACGACAGCGGCAAAACTATTGTCAAAAACACCAAATTCGGTACAAAATGTTAAGACTCTGTCAAATAATATTTTTTACATTTAAAAGGTACTTTCATTTTTTGCCCAGTGGTGCTATAGTATTTAGACAGCAATTTCTAATTTGTCATCCACCCATATCAATTTGGCATTGGAGGTGAAAGAGTGGAACATTCATCGGAGGTGCTTTTTTCCATAGGACCAGTGGAGATAACCGGAGTGCTGGTCACCATGTGGGTGATCATTGCACTGTTGGCGCTTTTTTCGTGGCTGGCTACCAGACGTATGAAAGAAGTACCCGGGCTCCTTCAGAATATTGCGGAGATGAGCGTGAGCAAGCTTCAGGATTATTATGAGGGCGTGATGGGAGAGAAGCTGGCAAGGAAGTATTTCCCGCTTATGGGCACTCTATTCATATTTATAATAGTGTGCAACTACTCCAGCCTGCTGCCGGGCGCCGGACATCTTAAGGGTTTTTCTGTGCCCACCGCCAGCCTTTCCGTTACCGCGGCCCTGGCTATTATCGGCTTTTTTACCACTCATACTGTGGGCATCAGAGAGCGGGGTTTGTGGGGATATCTGAAATCCTTTCTGAGCGTATTGCTGCCACTGACCCTGGTGGAGATGTTCATCCGGCCTTTTTCGCTGGCGTTGCGACTTTTTGGCAACCTTTTCGGCGAGGAGATGGTCACTGAGCAGCTCTATGGCATTTTCCCAATAATTGCGCCGCTGCTCATGCAGGTGCTCAGTCTGCTTTTCTGCCTGATACAGGCTTTGGTTTTTACCATGCTGCTCTCCATATATATAGCGGAAGCCGCGGGAGAGGAATGAGCCGGGCTGAGGAGAAATACTATTACTACTAACTAATTGGAGGATATTCTAATGGAAACCGGACTTATCGCAATAGCAACCGCAATAGCCATCGCCCTGAGTACCCTGGGCCCGGGCATCGGCCAGGGTATTGCTGCATCCAAGGCAATGGAGGCCATAGCCCGCCAGCCGGAAGCAAGCAAGGAGATCCGCTCTACCCTCATACTCTCTCTGGGACTTATGGAGGCACTGACCATATACGGCCTTCTTATTGCCTTTATGCTCATTGCAAAAATTTGACCCGGGAACGGTGAATTGGGAGGGAAGCACAAATGCTGACCATCAACATATCCGAGCTGTTGCTGACCATATTGAGTTTCTTTGCGCTGATGTTCCTGCTGAACAAGCTGCTTTTTAAGCCAGTTATCAGCTTCCGGGCACAGCGGCAAAAGCGTGTGGAAGACTGCCATGAGCAGGAGCGGCAGGCAGAGGAAAAGCTGGCAGAGACCCGCCGCGAACTGGACGAGCGCCGAGCCCTCAGTTTGAAAGAGGCAGAGAACATCCTGGTTCAGGGCCGGACTCAGGCCCAGGCTGAAGCTGACAGAACGACCCGGCAGGCTCATGCGGAAGCGGAAAGCACCATGCGCCGGGCCGAGGAAGAGGCCCGGTCACTTCGGGAGGCCGGAGGCAAGGCGATAGAGGAAAAGCGCCGGCAGCTGGCCCAAAGCCTGGCTGACCGGCTTTGCCGGTGAGGGACAAAGCCGGGACATGATAGATTTTTCAGGAAGGAGGGTGACTGTATATGGAACTATGGAATAGCTTCGTTGACTTTATGACCAGCGGATGGAACTTTTTCTTTGCCCTTGTCAACTTTGCCATACTGGCCTTTTTCCTTGTAAAGTTCGGCAAAAAAATTGCTGTGAACACTATAGAGGGCAACCGGCAGAAAATAAGCCGGGAGCTGGACGAGGCAAAGGCAGCAGAAGAAAATGCCAAGCATATAACAGAGACCCTTGTAGATATGGACGCCGAGAACCGGAGCCAGTGCCGGGATATCCTGGAACAGGCCCGGGAGAGCTCTCTGCGCAGCGCTGAACGCAGTGCCCAGCTGAGCTGTGCACATGCCGAGAGCATAGACAGGGAAGCCAGACAGGATGCTCTCAGTCTGAGACAACAGACCATGGTGGAGATGAGGGATGAAAATACCGAGGCTCTTTTGAAAGATGCGGGAGAGCTGCTCAAAGGGGAGGATTATGCCCAGCGGCGCAGCGCCATGCCGGAGCACTTTATTGAACAGCTGGAGGAGACACTGGAGCTTACCGACAGCGACAGGGCCAAGCTGCGCTGGGGTGAGAAGCTCCGGGCAAAGCTCAGCAGCCCCGAGACTCTTGACGGTGAACTGATACAGCGCCTGGAGGCCCTGCTCAGCCGGGAGACGGAGGGGCGCTTCAGTCTGGAGACGGAGCTGGATCCCAGCCTGATAGGAGGTCTGCGCCTGCGGCTGGAGGACACGGTGTATGACGGCAGCCTCAAATTCATGCTGCAGCGTGTTGGAGAGGAGCTGGAAGAGGACGAGAGCCCTGAAGGGGATCTGAGCGAATATTTTCAGAACAGATTTTCCGTTGCCTCCACTAGACCGGGATGTTTTCAAACTGGTGTTGTGGAGAGCCTGGCCGACGGGATATGCCGTATAAACGGTCTGTCCGATGTTATGGCCGGAGAGATGGTGCGCTTTGACAACGGACTGCAGGGCATGGTCATGGACATTGAGAAAAACAGTGTCAGCGCCGTTCTGCTGGGCAACTATGAGGAGATCCATGAGGGGGCCCAGGTGCGCCGCACCAGCAAAGTCATGGAGGTGCCGGTGGGTGAGGAGCTTATCGGCCGGGTGGTGGACGGCCTTGGCCGTCCTGTGGACGGCAGAGGCCCTCTGCGTACTACCCAGACTCGACCGGTGGAAAGTCCTGCTCCAACTATAATTGCCAGAAAGCATGTATCGGTGCCGCTGCACACCGGAATAAAAGCAATAGATGCCCTTGTCCCTATAGGCAGGGGTCAGCGTGAGCTGATAATCGGCGACAGGAAGACCGGTAAGACATCCATAGCCGTGGACACCATAATAAACCAGAAGGGCAAAGATGTGGTCTGCATCTATGTGGCCATAGGACAAAAGGAATCCACTGTAGCCGGAATCGTGGCAAAGCTCAGGGAACTGGGCGCTATGGACTACTGCATCGTGGTCAGCGCAAAGGCTTCTGATCCTGCACCCATGCTGTATATTGCACCCTACACAGGGGCCGCTATGGGCGAATACCTGATGTATAAGGGACGTCATGTGCTCATAGTATATGACGACTTGTCCCGCCATGCGGTGGCCTACCGCGAGTTGAGCCTGCTGCTCCACCGCCCGCCAGGGCGGGAGGCATATCCCGGGGATGTGTTTTATCTCCACTCCAGGCTGCTGGAGAGGGCGGCCTGCCTGAACGAAGAAAACGGCGGCGGCAGTATGACCGCTTTGCCTATAGTTGAGACTCAGGCCGGGGATATCTCTGCCTACATCCCCACAAACGTCATTTCCATCACCGACGGCCAGATATTCCTGGAGGAGGGCCTTTTCAACTCCGGTGTACGCCCGGCTATCAACGCGGGGCTTTCCGTCAGCCGTGTGGGTGGAGACGCCCAGCCTAAGGCCATGAAGCAGTTTGCCTCCAGGCTGAGGATGGATCTGGCCCAGCACCGGGAGCTGGAGAGCTTTTCCCAGTTTGGCTCCGATTTAGACAAGGCTACCAGGGATGCCCTGAACAGAGGCAGAAAGCTCACCGAGCTTCTGAAGCAGAAACGCTTTGATCCCCGCACCGTAGCCCAGGAAGTGGTGGCCATATTTGCCGCCAATGAGGGCTACATGGATGATCTGGAGACTGAGCAGGTATCTGAATTTGAGCGGCGGCTCACTGACTATGCCTACGAAAAAGCCCCGGAACTGTGCCGGGATATAGATGAGGGCAGAAAACTGGATCAGGAACAAATCCAGGAACTGCGCAGCCTCATAGAAGAATTCAAAGGGGATTTCCGAGCCTAAAGCCTTACAGGCTGCCTGAAGGGAGGTGGAGCCAGTGGCCAGTATTTATGCCATAAAGGCCAGAATAAAAGGCGTTGAGAGCACTGGAAAGATAACCAAAACAATGAAGCTGGTCTCCACGGCCAAGCTGCACCAGACCCAACTGCAGCTGGAGCGGATAAAGGACTTTGCGGATAAATGCCGTCAGTCCCTGGGACTTGTGCTCACCGATGTTGATGGGGACGAGTGCCCCATGCTGAAAACCCGAGAGATAAAAAGGGTATGTTACGTCTTGTTTGTGGGCAACAGGGGGCTCTGCGGAGCTTACAACTGGGATGTGCTGAGATATCTGCGCTCCTTGCTGAAAGAGGAGAAAGCTGACTATTTCACCCTCATCTGCGGCCGCTGGAGCGGAGAACACCGGGAGGACAGGGAGCTTAGAGTGGAGCGCTGCTTCGACGATATTGAAGACTTACCCTCCCAGGCCAGAATTCTGGAGCTGTCCAAATATATCCAGGACATATATATCCGGGGCCGGGCTGACCGGGTGGTGCTGGTATACCAGCGCCGGGAGGCTATGGGCCAGAGACCCCAGACATTTCAGCTGCTCCCCCTGGAAAGAAACGCAGCGGAGAACGGCGGTGACTGCATCTTTGAGCCGGATAAACAGAGCCTGGTAAATACGCTCAGCCGCATGTATGTGGACAACAGCATTGCCAGAATACTGCTGGAGGCCAAGGTCAGTGAGCATTTTGCCCGTATGACTGCAATGACAAATGCCATAGACAATGCAGACGAGCTGCTTCAGGAGCTGAACCTGACACTTAACCGGACCCGCCAGGCCAAAATCACCACGGAGATCTCCGAGATTGTGGGTGGGGCCAACGCTCTGCGGAATGGAGAATAAAATGGAAAAAGGAACAATAAGCAAAGTTGTGGGGCCGGTAGTGGACGTGCGTTTTCCAGAGGGAGAGATGCCGGCTATATATGATGCAGTTTATCTGGAGGGCTGCCAGGGCTCCGTTACCGCCGAGGTGGTTCAGGAGCTGGGGGGCAGCACAGTGCGCTGCATAGCCCTGAGCTCTACCGACGGCCTCTCCAGAGGCTGCCAGGTAACTGCCTCCGGCGGACCTATCAAAATGCCCGTGGGAGAGGAGACCCTGGGCCGTATGTTCAATGTGGTAGGCCAAGCCATAGACGGAAAAGGACCTGTGGATGCCAAGGAGTTCAAGCCCATACACCAAAACGCCCCCAATTTTACGGATATCGTACCGGCGGAAAATATGCTGGAGACAGGCATAAAGGTGGTGGATTTGCTGACCCCCTATGCCAAGGGCGGAAAGATAGGGCTTTTCGGCGGCGCGGGAGTGGGCAAGACCGTGCTGATAATGGAGCTTATACGCAATGTGGCCTATGAGCACGGCGGATACTCGGTGTTTGCCGGAGTGGGTGAGCGCAGCCGCGAGGGCAACGACCTGTGGAACGAGATGACCGAGTCCGGCGTGGTGGAAAAGACAGCCCTGGTTTACGGCCAGATGAACGAGACCCCGGGGGCCAGACTCCGGGTACCTCTCTCTGCCCTGACAATTGCTGAACATTTCCGGGATGTGCAGCATCAGGACGTGCTGCTGTTCATAGACAATATATTCCGTTTTATCCAGGCGGGCTCAGAGGTATCTGCCCTGCTGGGCAATATGCCCTCTGCAGTTGGCTACCAGCCCACACTTGCCACGGAAATGGGCACCCTGGAGGAGCGCATAGTCTCTACACGAAAAGGTTCCATAACCTCGGTACAGGCGGTGTACGTGCCTGCCGACGATCTGACCGACCCTGCCCCTGCAACTACTTTTGCCCATCTGGACGCAACCACCGTTCTGTCCAGGTCAATATCCGAGCTGGGCATATATCCGGCGGTGGACCCGCTGGCTTCCTCCTCCCGTATGCTGGAGGCGGATATTGTGGGCAGCGAGCACTATAAGACAGCCAGGGCTGTGCAGGAGGTACTTCAGAAGTACCGGGAGTTGCAGGACATAATTGCCGTGCTGGGCATGGATGAGCTGAGCCATGAGGATAAGCTCACGGTAAACCGGGCCCGGCGTATACAGCGCTTCCTCTCCCAGCCCTTCCATGTGGCGGAGAATTTCACCGGTATGGAAGGCAGGTATGTGCCCCTGCAGGAGACTATCAAGGGTTTTCAGGCCATATTGGGCGGCGATGTGGACGACCTGCCGGAGCAGGCCTTCCTGCTCTGCGGGACCATCGACGAGGTCCTTGCCAAGCGCAGCAACTGCTGAGGTGGATGTCATGGCCAACGATATTCAACTCAGCGTCAGCACCGCCTATGGCGACGGCTTTGAGAGCTATGTGGACTATGTCAGGCTACCCACAGCTTTCGGCAGCCTGGGCATACTCAAAGGACACTGCGATATGCTCTGTGCCGTTTCTCCCGGTGTCGTCAGCTACAGCGCCCAGGGGGAGAAGGGCATGCTGGAAGTTGGAGAAGGCGTGGCCACCGTGGCGGATAACCGGGTGACGCTGCTGGTCTCCAGCATCAAACATGAATAGTCAAAAGCAGCTCTGCGGCTGGGCTTCCAGCGGCAGGGCTGCTTTTAATTTTACCTATTTTCTTTGAATATAAAGTAAAATGCTTTTAGATAGGTGCAATCATATATTTATTTCGTCATTTTGCAACTTGCCCACCGGTAAATATCAGCACTATTGTTCATTGACGGAAAAGTCTCTGGAGTGATAGAATATAAATGCCGGAAAGGCGCGGCTGGAAAGGATGCAGGATATGAAAAAAGTCTATGTTCTTATTGGAAACTACGGCAGCGGTAAAACCGAGCTGGCCCTGAATTTTGCCTTCAGAGCGGCAGAGGAAGGCAAGCGCACGGAGCTTCTGGATCTGGACATGGTGAACACCTATTTCCGGCTGGCGGAACACGGCAAACTCACGGAAATGAAGGAGATACGTCTGGTATCTCCCAATTTTGCATGCTCCGGAATAGAGACCCTGTCCCTCCCGGCGGAGGTGGCCTCCGCTTTCGATATGGATTGGGACACGGTGGTGTTCGACGTGGGAGGCGACGCCGTGGGCTCCACGGCCTTGGGCCGCTATCACCAGGACTTTATGGATCTTGAGCCCGGGGCCCTGGAAGTCCTCAACGTCATAAATATCCGCCGGCCACTGTCCGGTACGGTGGAGAAGATAATCCGCATCCAGGAGGAGATGCAGGCCCACGCGAGGCTGCCGATCAGCGGCATGATAAACAACACCAACCTGGCCGAGGCCACCGGTCCGGAGGAACTCAGGGACGGCTACGAGATAATAAAAGAAGTGTCGGAGCGTACCGGGGTGCCGGTGCTCTACACCTCAGGTAAAAAGCGGATGCTGGATCTGTTTTTGGCAGAGGGCCACGATCCCCGGTATATCGGCACGCCAATGTATATAGATACCTACATGGCCAGGGACTGGAACAGCTGGATAAAGAGCCTTTGAAAAGTATATCCGGACCGCCGGGCGGTCTTTTCAACGCAGTCAGTAATAACTGGAAAATCATTATAGAAAAGAGGTAGAATCATGGTAAAGGTGACAATCAACGAGCTTGTCTGTAAGGGCTGCGGCCTGTGTGTCAGGGCCTGCCCGAAGAGCGTCCTCGCCCTTTCAAAAACCAAGCTCAACGCAAAGGGCTACCACCCCGCAGAGGTAGTGGAACCTGAGGCATGTATAGGCTGCGCATCCTGCGCCCGTACCTGCCCCGATGTGGCAATCCACATAGAAAAGGATTAAGGAGGAAATTAAAATGGCACTGACCCTGATGAAGGGTAGCGAAGCTATAGCTGAGGCCGCCATTCGCGCAGGCGCCCGCTTCTTCTTCGGCTATCCTATTACTCCCCAGACTGAGATCCCCGAATACATGTCCGCGCGTATGCCCGAGGTGGGCGGCTGCTTCCTCCAGGCGGAGAGCGAGGTCGCGGCAATCAATATGGTTTACGGTGCAGCCTCTACCGGCGCTCGTGTCATCACATCTTCCTCCAGCCCCGGCGTCAGCCTCAAGCAGGAGGGCATATCCTACTGTGCAGGCGCCCAGCTGCCCTGCGTTATCCTCAACGTCATGCGCGGCGGCCCCGGCCTCGGCAGCATCCAGGCCTCCCAGGGCGACTACAACCAGGCCACCAAGGGCGGCGGCAACGGCGACTACCACCTGATTACCTACGCACCCGCTTCCATCCAGGAGGCAATCAATATCTTTGGTTTCGCCTTTGACAAGGCGGAGAAGTACCGGGTGCCGGTGCTGTTCCTGGCCGACGGCATTATGGCCCAGATGATGGAGCCTGTGGAAATGCCAGAGATGATCGACTTCAAGGTAGACCCGGAGAAGAAGCCCTGGGCTGCCACCGGCTGGAAACCCGGCGACGACCCGGCAAAGCGGGCTGTCATCAACTCCCTGTACATCAACACCGAGGAGCTGACGGTACATAACAATAACCTCCAGGCCATCTACCGGGAGATAGAGAAGAACGAGGTCATGTATGAGGCATATATGACCGAGGATGCAGACTATGTCATCACCGCTTTCGGCACCGTAGCCCGTATTGCAAAGTCTGCTGTCAACGAGCTGAGGGAAAAGGGCGTCAAAGTGGGCCTCTTCCGCCCCATCACCGTGTGGCCCTTCCCCTACAAGGAGCTGAAAGAAGCCGCCGTCAATGCCAAGGCTCTGCTGGATGTGGAGGCCAACGAAGGCCAGATGCTCATCGACGTGAAGCTGGCCGTCAACGGGGATAAGCCGGTGGAATACTTCGGCCACTGCGGCAGCCTCATGCCCACCACCGCAGAGATCGTCGCGAAGATCCTGGAAATGAAGGAGGGTAAGTAAATGTCCGTCGTATTTGAAAAGACTAAATATCTGACCGATAAACCCTTCCACTACTGCCCAGGCTGCAACCACGGCATCATCCACCGTCTGGTGGCCGAGGCCCTGGAGGAGTCCGGCATGGGCGGAAATATCGTGGGTGTGGCCCCTGTGGGCTGCTCGGTCTTTGCCTATGATTACTTTAACGTGGATATGCTGGAGGCGGCCCACGGCCGTGCCCCCGCCGTGGCCACCGGTGTGAAGCGGGCTAAGCCCGATGCTCTGGTGTTCACCTATCAGGGCGACGGCGACCTGGCCTCCATCGGCACCGCCGAAATAGTCCACGCCGCCCACAGAGGCGAAAAAATCTGCACCGTCTTTGTCAACAATGCCATCTATGGCATGACAGGCGGCCAGATGGCTCCCACTACCCTGGTGGGCCAGCGTACCACCACCTCCCCCTTCGGCCGTGACGAGGCATGGTGCGGTGCACCCATCAAGATGTCCGAGATGCTCTCGGAGGTACCCGGCGCCTACTATATCGAGCGCTGCGCCGTGAACAACAACGCCAACATCATAAAGACCAAAAAGGCTATCAAGAAGGCATTCCAGTACCAGATGGAAGGCAAGGGCTTCTGTATGATCGAAGTTCTCTCCACCTGTCCCACCAACTGGGGTCTCAGCCCCGTGGAGGCTATGAAGTGGCTGGAAGAGAATATGATCCCCTACTATCCTCTGGGCGTCTATAAAGATAAGGGGGCAAATAAGTAATGACGAAACAGTTTATATTTGCCGGCTTCGGCGGCCAGGGCATGCTGCTTATCGGCAAGTTTGTCGCCATGGCCAGTATGCTGGACGGAAAGCACGTATCTTGGCTGCCCTCCTACGGCCCGGAGATGCGTGGCGGTACAGCCAACTGCTCCGTCATCGTCAGCGATGAGGATGTGGCCTCCCCTCTGGTGGATAAGGCCGATGTGGTTGTGGCCATGAATGCCCCGTCCCTGGATAAATTCGAGGACAGTGTAAAGCCCGGCGGGCTGCTGGTTATCAACAGCTCCATCATTGACCGCAAAAGCGTGAGGGACGATATCACTGTGGTCTACTGCGATGCTATGGGCATTGCCGAGGCTGTGGGCAATCCCAAAGGCGCAAACGTGGCCATCCTGGGCGCTATGCTGGAGAAGGAGCCTATAGTTACGGTGGACACCATGACCGAGGCTATCCGTATAGAGCTGGGCGAGCGCAAGCAGAAGTTCCTTGAAGGCAATAAGAAGGCCCTTATTGCAGGTATGGAGGCCGCCAGAGGCTAAAACAATTCGGACATACATGACGATCCCCGGACTGATTCCAGTCCGGGGATTTTTTATGGGAATAACTGCGGCTACAGCTGTGTCATGGGCCTCTCCGGCGGCATATAATACAGCGTAAAGCGGGTGTATCACTATGGGAAAGTCCTACGGTCTCTATAGCATGAGCCCCGGAGAGAGCGCGGTAATAGAGCATCTGGGCAGCAGCGGCGCCCTGCGCCGCCGGCTGCTGGATATGGGCTTGGTGGAAGGAACCAGGGTGGAGTGTCTGGGGGTGAGCCCCGGAGGAGACCCCAAGGCCTTCCTGATACGGGGAGCCGTGCTGGCCCTCAGGGACATAGATTGCCGGGAGATCACAATCAAAAAAATAGGGTAAATACAGGGCGGCCGACAAACGGCCGCCCTGCCGATGGGAGGAGCTTATATGGGCCTGACGGTAAAATCTACGGGCAGAAGCCTGAGCCGGGAACAGATGCACATACAGCGGCCCAGGCCGGAGGATAGGATAATCGCCCTGGCGGGCAATCCCAATGTGGGCAAGAGCACCATATTCAACAGCCTCACGGGGATGAAACAGCACACGGGGAACTGGCCGGGCAAGACAGTGAGCAACGCCAGGGGCTATTGCCGCAGCGAACGGCGGGGCTATGTCCTGGTGGATGTACCGGGAACCTACTCTCTGATGGCCGACTCCCCGGAAGAAGAGCTGGCCAGAGACTTTATCTGCTTTGGAGGGGCTGACGCCGTCCTAGTGGTATGCGACGCCACCTGCCTGGAGCGAAATATGAACCTGCTGCTCCAGACCCTGGAGACCGGCAGGCCGGTGCTGCTGTGTGTAAACCTTATGGACGAGGCGAAAAGCAGAGGAATACATATAGACCTGGATTTACTGGAGGAGCGCCTGGGTATACCGGTGGTAGGTACGGTGGCCAGGGACAGGAGAAGCCGAGAGAAATTGCTCTCCGCTCTGGACTGGTTAACTGAGCACCCGCCAAGGGGGGAACCGCCGGTACCGGAATATCCGGAAGCCCTGGAGCGGGCTATCGAGGCCCTGCTGCCTCTGGCCGGAGAACTTGAGGGGCTGTGTCCACGCTTTATCTGTCTGGGCCTGCTTTTGGGGACGGCGGGGCTGGAAGAACGGCTGGGGCCTCAGCTCCTCCTGGCCGCAGCGGAGCAGCGGGAAGAGCTGGAGAAGGCGGGCATGGACAGGGATACTATCCAAAGTGCCGTGGTCACGGCTTTGGTGAAAAAAGGGGAGGAGCTCTGCGCCGGGGCGCTGGACAAAAGGGATGAGGGCCGCAGCGACAGAGACAAGACCATTGACCGCATAGTCACCAGCCGGCTTCTTGGCTACCCTTTGATGATAGTGCTGCTGGCCCTGGTTTTTTACCTGACTATAAAAGGGGCAAACTATCCGTCCCAGTGGCTCAGCACCGGGCTGTTCTATATATATGACAGGCTGATGGAACTCTCTGCCGGACTGGGTGCTCCAGCCTGGCTGACAGGAATTGTGGTGGAGGGGGCTTATAAGACCCTGGCCTGGGTAGTATCCGTGATGCTGCCGCCCATGGCAATATTCTTCCCGCTGTTCACTCTGATGGAGGACTCGGGCTATCTGCCCAGAATAGCCTACAATCTGGATAGGCCCTTCTGCCGCTGCTCCTCCTGCGGACGCCAGGCCCTGACCATGGCTATGGGCTTCGGCTGCAACGCCGCCGGCATTGTCGGCTGCCGGATTATCGATTCCCCGCGCGAGCGCCTGATCGCTACCATCACCAACAGCTTTGTGCCCTGCAACGGGCGGTTTGCGCCACCACACAAAGGGAAACAAAAAGGTGGCCGGGTGCTGACACAGAAGAAAAAACAGCCGAATTAATCTTACCCCTTCAGGATGACGACTGTGGAGCGAAAATCAAAGCCTATCGGAAAAAGCATGGCCTTACCCAAGAGGAATTGGCCGCTAGAATCGGTGTAAAGCATTTCACCCTCCGGTCATGGGAGCAGGGCAAAACGAAGCCGCCATATCACATATGGCGGCAGGTCAAGCACTTATTTGATGAATCCATTGATTTCCCGTGATTTTAATTCTTCGATTATTCTATCAATAACAGCGATTTTCTGTTCCGTCGTCAAACCGGATTGATACAGCTTTCGCTCGATAATTTCCGCGTGAAATTCGCTTACCTTGTCGGCAAGGGCGTGAATGTCCCCGCCGTCCGGTTCATGGATAACAATGTTCCGTATGCGGTTTTGGTACATTCACGCCCTCCTTTCCGACAGGGTACTTTCACAGGCATTGTATGAAGATGTCGGCTTGGCCTATTACCAAAGGGGATAAAGAATAAGCTGTACATCTTCTTAAAAAGAGAAGTGTGCTTTTACGTCCTAGCTACTGGAACAACGGGATAATTTTGACTCTTTGATTTAGGGGGATAAAGGTATAAATGGGAGTATATAAGATATATCCAACATTTGCCAATGGCTTTTAGTAGGTTTCTTATTATTTCGTGGTTTTCTCTTTTTTCTTACACACTGTCATAGTGGCTGCTACAGCAAGTATGGCAAGAGCAGAAACCGCAAACCACCTCCCCAGAGAGTGGCTGTAACCTGTTTGCGGCGTAGTCTCCGGAACAGTTGTGCTCTCCTCAGGAATAGAGGTTTCCGAAGACGATTTCGTAGTGTTTCCTGTTTCAGTCTCTCCAGTCGGTGCAACGGCATAGATGCTGGCTTTCAATTCATCAGGTGGAATCAGGCGATAATTCTTTGCGTCTTCTCCCTCTAAAACAAAGGAGCCAGTTAAAGTGACACCAATGTTTTCTCCCACGGCGACACTGTCAAAGTTTGCCTTCACGCCTTCACTGTTTAAGGTTACGACATCGCCTTCTACAACGTCAATCAGTTCCGCTTTTTTAATGGTTGCTGCAGCAAGTCCGTCATACTGTTTATCTGCAATCTGCACCGAGATGTGCAGATCTTTAAGTGAAATATATTGATCTTGGGCTACAAACACCGGTTGGGGTATGGTATACATTTTTGCGGTATCCGTATCCAGCAACGTAACCGTAACCGTCGCCGAGCAAGCTCCTGCATCTTTGCTTTCATAAACGACATCGGCAGTATAATCGACACCAAACTTTAAAGAGTCGGTTTGTGCAAACGTAACGCTGTTTACAAAGCCTTTATTACTGCCGTCATATGTTTTTTCCTCCAGTGAAACCCCGGTAATGGTCAGAGGTGTGCGTGTTGCCAGCGGCTGTG
>ERZ827478.233-NODE-233-length-64039-cov-64.679764_pt1 | contig 64039 bp, 69 predicted proteins | sample MGYA00519705_ERZ827478 | MGnify/ENA primary metagenome ERZ827478 (study PRJEB31778, sample SAMEA3449318) | human gut metagenome | biome: human gut; feature: human-associated habitat; material: faeces | place: United Kingdom | collected 2010/2012 ...
CGGGCGTAAGAGATTTGAAGGGAGCTGTCCTTAGTACGAGAGGACCGGGATGGACGTACCTCTGGTGCACCAGTTGTCCTGCCAAGGGCATAGCTGGGTAGCTATGTACGGACGAGATAAACGCTGAAAGCATCTAAGCGTGAAACTCTCCCTAAGATGAGATCTCTCATCCATTATGGAGTAAGGGCCCAGAAAGACGATCTGGTTGATAGGCCGGAGGTGGAAGCACGGTAACGTGTGCAGCTGACCGGTACTAATAGCCCGAGGGCTTGACCTACAATTTGCAGGCAATCTTAGCCTTCTCCGTTCACTTCTTCATTGTTCGGTTTTGAAGGTGCAAACCTTCAATTGAATAGTTGGTGCTGATTAGGGCGAGGGTCCACCCGTTCCCATCCCGAACACGGAAGTTAAGCTCGCTTCTGCTGACAATACTTGGCTGGAGACGGCCCGGAAAGATAGGTAGCGCCAACACAAAAGCCTGTGACATTTGTCACAGGCTTTTGGCATATATGGGAGTACGGTTCGGTATGCCTGCGGTATCTTTCCGTGACACAGAGGTATTTGCCGGATTGACGTCTGCTGCAGTAGATGGTATATTGGTGGTGAACTTATACGGAGGAAATACATATGGAGCAGAAACAGCTAAAAATGTGGCTGCCCTCATTTTTGACTTGGCGGGCCGAGCGTGTATTGCAGAAACAAGCAGAGATGGGTTATCTGCTTATAGCTGTAGAAAATTTTGGAAGCTTCTATACATTCTCCTTTGAGAGTGCGCCGCCATTGCCGCGGCGGTTCTATGTATTCCGACAGGACGATATCGGAAAGTGGGGCGCACACGGAAGATCTCCGAAAGAAATCGCCGAGGAGGAGATCAGCCCCTATTGTGCAGAGATCTTCGAATGCAGCGACAGTTACTCCTTTGTGGCGGAATTACGGCAGGATGTACCGGATGACGTAATAAGCAAAACCGTTGAAAGACGGATGCGGAACACAGCAAAGTATCATGTGGAGCTTTTTGCAATTTGGCTATTGCTGCCAGTGATATGCCTCATTGTATTGACCGTAACGAATACGCCATGGGAGTGGGGAAATAGGTCGGCAGGGGCGATGCTTATGGGCACGCTGCTGATGTATCATGCTGCCGCTGCGATAATTAGCTATACACATCGATAACAAAAGCACCCTTTCGGGTGCTTTTGTTATATCTTCGAAGAAATTATTTGCTCCAGTGCTTCAGCTTTGGCAGCGTCTGGCTGAAGTAGGTTCTGGCCTGCTCCGGAGGGAACTGCTCGTTGGACATATGGGTGACGAGAAACTCCAGGAGCTGCTCCATGCTGTCATAGGTGAACTTGCTGTCGGTATAGCACCACTTACAGTAGTCCTCGTTGAAGCTGCCGTCCAGATCCCGGCTGATGACCTCATCACTGTCCAAGGGCATACCACAGCACTGACAGATCAGCTTGCGAGGGTCACCCAGCAGATGATTGATGGAGGTATCAAACAGTGCGGACAACTGCTTTAATGTTTCCGGGTTGGGGACGGACTCGCCGTTTTCCCAGCGGGAGACAGCCTGTCGTGTGACGGCCAGCTTTTCAGACAGCTGATCCTGTGTCATATTGTGCCGTTGCCGTAATTCCTTCAAGACATCCTTTGCTTCCATTGCTATACCTCCCGTATGTACTGCCGCCAGTATAACAGGAAGGTGGATTGTTGATAAGCAATTATCTATTGCGTGGGGAATAAACTGTATTTAGATACTCTGTAAAGTATAAATGCATTACAGAATGACTTTACTTCATAAAAGAAGAAAAGGGTACCACGGCGGGCGGAATGGCGGCATCGGACAGGCGTTTTTCCATCCAGACCACGTCGTACCAGGTGTCAAACTTGTATCCACAGCGGTGGAAGGTGCCCACGATTTCGTAGCCGCGCCGGGTATGGAAATCAATGCTGGCGCGAGTCAGGTGGGGGTCGCCGTCCGAAACAGGTGCGGCGATGCAGGCGTACAGCACCTGTACATTCTGAGCGCGGGAGGCGTCCTCCAGCGCGCGGTACAGCCGGGTGCCCAAACCACCGCGACGGCAGTCCTGCCGCAGATAGATGCTGGTTTCCGCCGCCCAGGCGTAGGCTGCGCGGCTGCCCAACTGTCCGGTGTAGGCATAGCCCACGATCTCGCCATCGCGTTCCATGACCAGGTAAGGATGCGTGTGCAGTGTGTTTTTAATACGCTGGCGGAAGTCATCCAGCGTGGGCACTTCATACTCAAATGTGATGGCGGTTCCGATGACATAGGGCGCATAGATATCCAGCAGCGCCGGGGCGTCATCAGAGACTGCGGGGCGGATATGTATCATATGCAACACCTTCTTTCGCTTTGTTGCGTTTGATTATACTATGGGAACGGTACCGGTGCAATAGATAAAAAACGCTAAAAAAATGTAGGAGTTTTACAAAAAAAATCTTCCCAAAATCCGACAGATATGGTATACTACTCTCGATTTAATATTTGAGAACAGACCGTGGTCTGTTGTCATTTTCCACTTGGAAAATGAGAACTTCTGCAAACACATGAACGAAGGGAAGTGAGGGAACTTGAGCGAGCTGCTGCGTATGGAGCATATCAGCAAGCGGTTTGGTGATTTTTACGCCAACAAGGATATCAGCCTGACCGTCAACCGCGGCGAGGTACTGACCCTGCTGGGTGAGAACGGTGCCGGTAAGTCCACGTTGATGAACATTCTCATCGGCCTTTATCAGCCCACGGAGGGAAAGATATTCCTCAATGGCAAAGAGGTGCGGATCGAGTCCCCCAGCCAGGCAGTCAAGCTGGGAATCGGCATGGTGCACCAGCACTTTATGCTGGTGGAGGCAATGACTGTCTTTGAAAATATCATCCTGGGCGACAAGCACGCCAAGGGCCTGTTTATCGACCGGGCGGCTCGCCGCAAGGAGATCGAGGAGCTGTCTGCCAAGTACGGTCTGGACGTGCAGCTGGACAAGCTTATCACCGAGATATCCGTGGGCGAACAGCAACGCACCGAGATACTGAAGGCGCTGTACCACGGTGCGGAGCTGCTGATCCTGGACGAACCCTCTGCCGCACTGACCGATATCGAGGTCGAGGGTTTGTTTGCCATTATGCAGAAGCTCATCGGCGAAGGGAAGAGTATTATCTTCATCAGCCACAAAATGCGCGAGGTCCTGCATATCTCTGACCGCATCACCGTCCTGCGTCTGGGCGAGGTGGTGGGCACCGTGGCCCGCGCTGATACCGATGGTCAGAAACTGGCCAATATGATGATCGGTAAGGAACTGACCGAGTCACAGTACGAGAAGGTGGATGCCTCCGGCGCTGAGGTCGTGGCATCTCTGGACCATGTGGACTATGACAAGGAACATAAGCACAGCGGTGTCAACGATATGACACTGCAGATCCGCAGCGGTGAGATCGTAGGAATCGCCGGCGTGGACGGCAATGGTCAGACCCAGCTGGCGCAGCTGATCACCGGCGTTATCGCGCCTCAAGGCGGCAAGATATACCTGAAGGATAGGAGCGTAGCGGTCTTCGACCCCCATTCTTTCATTACAGACGGCGTTTCCCACGTTCCTGAGGACCGCAACGCGCAGGGCCTGGTGGGAGATATGTCCATTGCGGAGAATTTGGTGCTCAAGGAGACCGATTCTCCCAAGTTCAGCCGGGGTAAGGGGCTGCGGCTGAACAAACGTGCCATTCACGACTATGCCGAGGAGATGGTGCAGAAGTACGACGTGCGCTGCACCTCTGTGGGGCAGACGGTCCGCAGCCTGTCCGGCGGCAACCAGCAGAAGGTCATCCTGGCCCGTGAGCTGGAGTCCCAGCCGTCCCTGCTGGTGATGGCGCATCCAACCCGCGGCCTGGATATCGGCGCGGCCAGCTTTGTTCACGAGCAGATGATCGCTGCCCGTGAGCGCGGTGTAGGGATCCTGCTGATCAGCGCAGACTTCGATGAGATATTGGAGATGTCCGACCGCATCCTGGTCTGCTTTGAGGGGCAGATCATGGGCGAATTCTCCGGAAAAAACCCGCCCATCGAGGAGATCAGCCTCGCCATGACGGGCAAGTGAGGGGAGGAGCTGCGATATGGAAAAGTTAAAACGTTCTCTGGGCAGCTTTATTGTCCCACTACTGTCTATTATCCTGGCTTTTGTGATCGGCGGTATCATTATGGCGGCCCTGGGTGCCAATCCCTTTGACGCGGTGAAATACCTCTTCCAGGGAGCTTTCGGCTCCAAGGCCAATATTGGCACTACCCTTACCAAGGCCACACCTCTGATGTTCACCTCTCTGTGTGCCTGTTTCGCGTACAAGTGCGGTGTGTTCAACCTGGGCGGTGAAGGCCAGTTCCTTATGGGTTCCATCGCCGCATTCGTTACGGCGTATTTCTCCGGTGTTACCGGCTTTGCCGGTGTGCTGCTGGCGCTGCTGGCCGGTACGCTGGCCGGCGGTATCTGGGGCATGATTCCCGGCCTGCTGAAGATCGGCCGCGGCCAGAACGAGATGATCATCTCCATCATGCTCAACTATGTAGCTACCTTGTTTATGGGCGTGCTGTACACCAGCTGGATCCGCGACGCCAGCGTACCACAGACCCCTGCGGTGGATGACCTGGTGAAGCTGCCCCGTGTAATCACCGGAATGCGCTTTACCTGGGGCTTTGTCATCGCCGTGGTGGTGGGCCTGGTGCTGTATTACGTGCTGTTCTGGACCAGCGGCGGCTTCAAGCTGCGGGCGGTGGGCTATAACATGACCGCCAGCCGCTTTAATGGTATCCATGTGAAGCGCTGTATGCTGACCAGCTTCATTATCTCCGGGGCCATTGCCGGCCTGGGCGGCGGCGCAGAGCTGCTGGGTACCCAGTTCCGGCTGATCAACGGCTTCGGGGCGGGCTACGGTTTTGACGGTGTGGCTATGGCACTGATCGGCCAGCTGCACCCCATCGCGACGATGGTGGTGGCCCTGTTCTTCGCTGTGCTGCGTGTGGGCTCCACCACTATGCAGGCGGCTACCGGCGTTCCCACCAGCGTTTCCGATATCATCCAGGCGTTGGTCATCGTGTTCTCCGTGGCCGGTATGGCGCTGACCAAGCTGCCTGAATTCCAGGCGTGGAAGGATCGCGTGTTCTCCAAGAGAAAGGCGGGTGACAAGTAATGGATTGGATCTCCAGCTTACTGTTGGCAACGGTTCGGCTTGCCATCCCTCTGTTGCTTATCTCACTGGCCGAGTTGTACGGCCAGCGGGCCGGCATGGTTAATATCGGCCTAGAGGGCCTGGCTGCCATCGGCGCGCTGGTGGGCTTTCTGATGTGCTACATCACCGGCTCCAACTGGATCGGTCTGCTGTGCGGTGCGTTGGCGGGCCTGTTGGTCAATATGATCTACGCCTTTTCAACCGTCACCCTCTGCGCGGACCATACGGTCTATGGCATGGCCATCAACATATTCGCTCCGGCGCTGGCGTCGTTTATCTACCGCATCGTGTTCGGTACCGGTTCAGACCTGAAGCAGATCATTACCATGCCCAGCATTGCTATTCCCGGCCTGAAGGACATCCCGGTCATCGGGCCACTGCTGTTTGATCAGAGTCCCATGGTCTATCTGACGCTGCTGTTGGTGGTGTTCACCTCCATTTTCTTTAACCGTACCCGTGCGGGATTGAGCTATAAATCTGTGGGAGAGCATCCGCAGGCGGCCGCTACGCTGGGCATCAATGTCATCGGCGTGAAGTATCTGGCCTGCATGATCTGCGGTGCGCTGGCCGGACTGGGCGGCGCGTACCTGACCACCTGCTATTCCAGCACCTACACCGACGGTATCGTGGCCGGCCGCGGCTTCATCGCCCTGGCTGCCGTGATCTTTGGCCGCTGGAGTGCCGGCGGCATCCTGCTGGCCTGCCTGTTCTTCGGCTTCTGCGATGCGCTGCAGATCCGGCTTCAGGTCTCCGGCATCGCCATCCCGTACCAGTTCTTCCAGATGATCCCCTATGTGGCCACCGTGGTCGTCCTCTCCGTCATCGGTACGAAGCAGGCGGGACCCAAGGCCAATGGACAGCCCTATCGCCGCGAACAGCGGTGACATGACGGTAATGATGTCCGCAAGGACGTTGTTATAGAACAAAGAGCAAGTCACAAAAAACAAGGAGGAAAACCATGAAAAAGTTTCTTGCACTGCTGCTGGCGCTCGCTATGACGCTGGCCCTCGTCGCCTGCGGCGAGAAGAAGGACGACACCAAGACGGACGGCGCCGGTGATGGCGAGAAGACCTACAAGGTCGCCATGATCTGCGACTCCAGCATCAACGACGGCGGTTGGGGCGCTGCCTGCTACAACGCCATGGTCAAGGCTGCTGAGGACAAGGGCTGGACCTACGACGTCACCGACTCCATCTCCCAGGATCAGTATTACGAGACCATCGTTGCCTTCTGCAACCTGGGCTACGACATGATCTATGCTCCCGGCAACCAGTACACCGATGCGGTCCTGCAGGCTGCTGAGGAGTATCCCGACATCGCCTTCGCTCTGCTGAACGGCGCTGAGTCCACCCCCGAAAAGGCCGCTAACGGCAATGTCGCGTCTCTGCTGCCCAACGCTGAGCAGATCGGCTGGATCGCCGGCGCTCTGGCCGGTCTGATGACCGAGTCCGGCAAGCTGGGCTTCATCGGCGGTATGGAGCTGGATACCACCAAGGGCAAGATCGCGGGCTTCGAGGCTGCTGCCAAGTATGTTGGCGAGCAGGAGGGCAAGACCGTTGAGCTGCTGGCTGTCCCCTATGCCAACTCCTTCTCCGATGCCCCTAAGGGCAAGGAGTTCGCCACTGAGCTGATCTCCCAGGGCGCTGACGTGTTCTTCGGCGATGCTTCCGCCGTTGACTCCGGTGCCCGTGAGGCCATCGACGCCGCCAATGAGAAGGCCGGCGCCATCAAGATCTACGACATCGGCCAGCCTGCCGATATCCTGGGTCAGAACCCCTGCATCATTTGCTCCCAGGTCACCGATAACGCCGCTATGATCGGTGTCTGCATGGAGGCTGTTGTGGCCGGTACCTTCGGCGGCAACACCATCTTCGGTACGCTGGAGAACGGTGCCCTGTCCGCCGGTGCCATCAATACCGAGCTGGTTCCCGCTGAGAAGGTGGAGAAGTATAACGCCTATCTGCAGCAGATGATGGACGGCACCTTCATGAAGTAAGCTGTCATTCCTTTGATATCCCCCGGCCAGCGGCCGGGGGATATCTTTTCTGCATATAAAAAAAGACACGGTATATGGATCCTCCATCCATTTCCGTGTCTTTTTCCTGTTGTAAGCTTTGGGGTTCGGACTTTTGCGTGTAACGGGATTCAGCGCGCCCCAGGTGCCCCGCTGCATAGCGTCACGCCGGCGCTTCTCTTTTTTCGAGAGTTTTTCATAAGGGATGAACTTTTCCATAGTGTGCTCCTTTCAAACGGTTTACGCCATCATAGCAGACCTTACACTGTTTGTCAAAGGAGCGCGCTTATTTCACTCTGCCAATATCTCCTCCGCTACTGTCCGGCGCGTAATGCACCGATCCATGGCCTGCTTTTCGATATAGCGGTGGGCCTCCTGCTCCGTCATGCCCTGCTTGTCGATCAGTGCCCATTTAGCCCGGTTCACCAGCCGTATCTCCGCCATGCGTTCCTCAATGGTGGCAGTCTTTTCCTCCATACGCCGCAGACGCTCCCGTGTGCCGCACAGCAGCTGCATGGATTGCAGCAGCAGCGGCGGCGTGGTGGGCTTTTGCAGCAGCAGGATGCCTTGAGGAGCCAGCCGCGCCGCCAGGTCCGGATAGTGTTCCGCCTTCACCAGCAGCAGCACACCGGCGCTGGATTTGTCGATGATGTGCAGCGCCAGCTTCGTGCCGAATTCATCCGGCAGCGGCGTACTGATGACCACAATGTCAAAAGGCCTCTCCAGCAGGGCACGCCGTGCCTCAGACACGCTGCCTGCGGCACACACCGGGTCGTACCGATCCTCCGGCAGCATTTCACGCAGGGACATATGGAACTTGGCCGCGGCAGCGACCACCAGCACGCTGTACGTCCGGCGGCTGTCCTCCATATGCGTCCCTCCTCTCCAAAGCAGACCGGCTCAGTGGGTGTACTGCTGTATAATGGTCTTGGGTAAGTGCTCTGCGATAAATGCGCTGGATGCAGCCAGTGATCTGGCGTCCTCCAGAGTCTCCGGCAGCGTGTGGAAGCGTGCCTTTACGTCGTTAGCCGCCGTGTAGAAATTCACATCCGCGGCTTCCGGCAGCACCAGATGCCGCGTTACACCGTCCAGGCCGGCGCGGATCAGCAGTGTAAAGGCCAGATACGGGCTGCACAGCGGATCGGGAGAGCGCAGCTCCGCGCGGCGGTACTCGCCCTGCGCGGCAGGGATGCGTATCAGCTGACTGCGGTTTTCGCTGGACCAGGAGATATATCGCGGTGCTTTGCTGCTGCCAAAGCGGTGATACGACTCCTCCCGCGTGTTCAGGAACACCGTCATCTCAGCAATATGGGCCAGAATACCGGCGATGATCTGCGGCATTACCTCTGCGACGTCGCGGCTCTTGGCGGAGATGTTGATGTGCATCCCGTTGCCCGGCTGTCCCATCAGCGGCTTGGGAGAGAAGTCGGCTGCCAGGCCGTTTCGCACCGCCACGGAATTGACGACAGCCTTAAAGGTCACGGCGTTATCCGCTGCCGTCAAGGGATCGGAATAGCGAAAGTCGATCTCGTTTTGCCCGGGGCCCTGCTCATGGTGAGAGCACTCCGGTCGTATCCCCATCTGCTCCAGCGTCAGGCAAATCTCCCGCCGCACATTCTCGCCCTTGTCCTCCGGCGCGATGTCCATGTATCCTGCGTTGTCGTAGGGAATGTGGGTCGCTTCACCGTTTTCGTCCCGGCGGAAGAGATAGAACTCCATCTCCGTGCCGAAGGAGAAACGGATGCCCAGTGCTTCCGCGTCCGCCACCGCCTGACGCAGCAGCGCGCGGCAGTCGGCCTCGAAGGCGGCGCCATCGGGCCGCAGCACGTGGCAGAACATCCGCGCCACTCGGCCGTGATCCGGCCGCCAGGGCAGCATACAGAGGGTGCTGCTGTCCGGATGCAGGAACAGGTCCGAGTGGACCTCGTCGCCGAAGCCGGGCACAGCGGAGGCATCGAAAGCGATGCCGTAGCTGAAGGCCCGGTCCAGCTCATCCGGCAAAATAGATATATTTTTCTGGCTGCCGAAAATATCGCAGAAGGCCAGACGCAGGAATTTTACATCCTCCTCCGCCGTAAACTGCCTGATCTCATCCACTGTGTACTCCATCGTGCTCCTGCCTTTCTCAGTTGGCTACATACATCTGCTGATAGGGGTTTTTGCTGTCCGGTGTGATAACGGTATAGTTGTCGCGGAGCATCGCCTCCGCGTCACGGTCAAATAGACGGCAGTACTCCCGCACATAGGGTGCGATCTCCGCCATATCTTCCGCCGTGGCGTTGTGCAGCGTGACCTGATCCGGAAACCGTATGCTGCTCACATCGCCGCGGAAAACCATTTTTCCGCCGTGCATTCCTGTGCAGGGGAAGAAATGTACTACCGGCCGGCCGTCGGTGTGCAGGCCCAGCACCAAAATCAGCCCGCCGGCCTGGTATTCGCCCAGAAAGCTGCCGGCCCGCCCGCCGATGACGATCACCGGCTTATGCTGCTTATAGGCTTTCATGTGTATCCCGGCGCGGTAGCCCGCATTGTCCCGGATAAATATCTCACCGCCCCGCATGGCGTACCCCGCAGCGTCGCCGGTGCTGCCGTGGATCACGATGCGTCCGGCACTCATGGTGTCGCCCACCGCATCCTGTGCATTGCCGTTTACGGTAATAGAGCCGCCGCCCAGATAGGCGCCCAGCGCATTGCCGGGAATGCCGTCGATCTCCAGCCGTTTGCTGCTCATACCGGCGGCGATAAACCGCTGGCCCTGGCAGGCACAGATACGGCATTCCTTCCCGGCGTGGCGTATCGTTTCGTTTAGTTGGGAGAAGGACAGACCACTCGCCTCTATGAAGTCCATATTGTACCACTCCTTTCGAGTGTTTTCCATTATTTTTCCTATAAATATCGCTTTTTCGACAGACCTTATTCACCGGCGTGGGCAATTCCCAGAATTTCCAGTTCTTTTTCGTTCAGGTGAATACCCCGCAGCATGACCCGGTTGCCCCGCAGTGCCTCGATGGAGTTGATGCCCATACCGCCCATCATCTCCTTGATCTCGTGCTTCCAGGCGGTTACCAGGTTTACCAGCCGCGCCGCAGCCTCCTCGGGGTCCAGACGCTTCACCAGCTCCGGACGCTGTGTGGCGATGCCCCAGCAGCACCGGCCTGTCTGGCAGGAACGGCACAAGTGGCACCCCATGGCCAGCAGTGCCGCGGTGGCAATGTAACAGGCATCCGCGCCCAGAGCAATGGCCTTGACCACGTCGGCAGCGGAGCGTATGCTGCCTCCGGCGATCAGGGATACGCTGCTGCGTATGCCCTCGTCCCGCAGCCGCTGGTCCACCGCTGCCAGCGCCAGCTCAATGGGAATACCCACATTGTCCCGTATTCGGGTGGGCGCCGCGCCGGTGCCGCCCCGAAAGCCGTCGATGGCGATGATATCCGCACCGCTGCGGGCGATGCCGCTGGCGATGGCGGCGATGTTGTGTACCGCCGCCACCTTGACGATGATCGGCTTTTTGTACGCCGTGGCTTCCTTTAGAGAGTACACCAGCTGCCGTAGGTCCTCAATGGAGTAAATGTCGTGGTGCGGAGCAGGGGAGATGGCGTCCGCGCCCTCCGGTATCATCCGGGTCTTGGACACGTCGCCCACGATCTTTGCGCCAGGCAGATGTCCGCCGATACCGGGTTTGGCGCCCTGGCCCATTTTGATCTCGATGGCCGCGCCGGTGTTCAGGTATGTCTCATCGACGCCGAAGCGGCCGGAGGCCACCTGTACGATGGTGTTGGCGCCGTAGGGATAGAAATCCCGGTGCAGTCCGCCCTCGCCGGTGTTGTAGCAGATGCCCAACTCCCGGGCAGCCTTGGCCAGCGCCGCATGGGCGTTGTAGCTGATGGAGCCATAGCTCATGGCCGAAAACAGAATGGGCACCGACAGCTCCAACTGCGGCGGTATTTCGGTGCATAGGCTGCCGTCCCCGTTCCGCCGGACGGTCTCTGGCTTCTTGCCCAGGAATACCCGCGTCTCCATGGGCTCCCGCAGGGGGTCGATGGGTGGGTTCGTCACCTGTGAGGCGTTGATGAGGATACGGTCCCAGTATACCGGCAGGGGCTGGGGGTTGCCCATGGAGCTCAGCAGCACGCCGCCGGTGGACGCTTGCTTGTATATCTCCTTGATGGTGGCGCAGGACCAGTTTGCGTTTTCACGCAGGCAGTTGTCGCTTTTTACGATCTTAATGGCGTGAGTGGGACAGAAGGACACACAGCGCTGACAGTTGACACACTTGCTCTCGTCGCTGACCATGACCTTCCCATCCGCGTTATAGGTGTGCACGCCGTTGGCGCACTGGGATTCGCAGATGCGGCAGCGGGTGCACCGTGCGTCGTTTCGTACCACTTCAAATTCCGGTATGATGTAGTCAAGAGCCATCAATAGGCACCTTCTTTCACTTTCACGATAAACGGCTCGCCGCCCATGGGCGCATACAGGTTCTCCGCATCCGGGGCCATGACCCGTATGGCGGCCTCCTCACTGGCGATAAATACCTTGTCGTCCTTTTCCGCCGTTACCATGGAGCGCAGCTTCAGTCGGTCGTTCAGCGCCATCAGTCCGCCGTTGAACCCCAGAATGATGGAGAATGGTCCGGTGATGAGCAGGCTGGGGTATATGGTCCGCAGATAGGTCAGCTGCCGTGCCGCGGCCGGCTCTCTGGTGCGTATGGTACTCCAGAAGGGTGCCGCGATCACCGACGCCATTTCCTCCAGTGTCAGCCCCTGACGCCGCAGCAGATAGTCGGCGATGTAGGTGATGACCTCCGTATCCGTCTGCAGATTGCATTTGTAGCCATACATCTCAATACAGCGCCGATTGGCGTCGTAGGAGGATATCTCTCCGTTGTGGACGATGGACCAGTCCAGCAGGGAAAAGGGGTGCGCGCCGCCCCACCAGCCGGGGGTATTGGTGGGATAGCGCCCATGGGCCGTCCAGCTGTATCCCTCATATTCCTCCAGCCGGTAGAAGCGTCCCACATCCTCGGGATATCCTACGGCCTTGAAGGTCCCCATGTTCTTTCCGCTGGAGAACACGTATGCGCCCTTCAGCTTGGTGTTGATATCCATCACCGTCCGTGCCACGAACTCCTTTTCATCCAGCTGCAGGCGTGCCAGTACCGAATTAAGGGGCCGCACAAAGTACCGCCAGATGTGGGGAATGTCCGTGATCTCCGGGATGATGCGGATGGGGATCAGCTCCGCGTCTACAAGCTCAAAGCCCTCCTTCAGCATAGCCTCGCACTCCCGCCGGGTGGTGTTATCATCAAAAAAGATGTGGAAGGCGTATTCCTCCCGGTGCTCCGGGTAGATGCCGTAGGCGGCGAAGCCGCCTCCCAGACCGTTGGACCGATCATGCATGGGGACCATGCTCCTGATGATGTCCTCACCGGTCATGCGCCGCCCCTCCCGGGAGATGACCGCCGAAATGGCGCACCCGGATGGGATACGTACCTGTCCCTCCAGCTTCATAGTTTCTCACCCTTTCTTTATGTGCTTCCGTAGGTTCCAGCCGTTCCACGGAGTGATCCGCTGAAAAGCCGCCCCGGAAAGCAAAAAACGCCCATCCGGCAGGGACAAATGTCCTGTCCGGATGAACGCCTTTGCTCATCATGGTTCGGCATTATAGCATCAGATGTGCATAAAGTCAATGAATAAAACGCCAAAAATTGTGTAAAAAGCTGATTGACAAATCCGTCACAACCGCCTATAATTTCGCACATCAAAGGCAAAGGCGTCTTGAAGCTGCGGGCTTCCTGACGCCTTTTTCTATTTTCCAAATCTACAAAAGATCGGGGTGGAACACATGAAAACCGTATCGGACATTTTTGGCACACTGGTATTTGACGACCGACAGATGAAAGCACGCCTTCCCCATGACGTCTATATTTCCCTGAAGAAGACCATTGACGAGGGCGGAAGCCTGGACAACCAGGTAGCGAATGTGGTGGCGGATGCCATGAAGGATTGGGCCATCGAGCACGGCGCGACCCACTTTACCCATTGGTTCCAGCCGCTGACCGGCATTACCGCCGAGAAGCACGACAGCTTTATCACCCCCTCGCCGGATGGCGGCGTTATCATGGAGTTCTCTGGTAAGGAATTGATCCAGGGTGAGCCGGATGCCTCCAGCTTCCCCTCCGGCGGCCTGCGTGCTACCTTCGAGGCCCGGGGCTATACCGCCTGGGATCCTACCTCTTACGCTTTTATCAAGGACAAGGCACTGTGTATCCCCACGGCGTTCTGCTCCTACGGCGGTGAGGCGCTGGATAAAAAAACCCCGCTGCTGCGCTCCATGCAGGCCCTGAACAAGCAGGCCATGCGTGTCCTGAAGCTGTTTGGCAACACGGATGTCAAATGTGTTCGCACCTCTGTCGGCCCCGAGCAGGAGTATTTCCTGGTGGACCGCGCCATGTACCGCAAGCGCAAGGACCTGATCTTCTGCGGCCGCACGCTGTTCGGTGCCAGACCCCCCAAGGGTCAGGAGATGGATGACCATTACTTCGGCGCTATCAAGCCTCGTGTGGCGGAGTATATGGCCGATTTGAATGAGGAGCTCTGGAAGCTGGGTATTCTGGCCAAGACGGAGCACAATGAGGTGGCCCCGGCCCAGCATGAGCTGGCGCCCATCTACACCACCACAAATATCGCCACCGATCACAACCAGCTGACCATGGAGATCATGCAGAAGGTGGCTGCCCGCCACGGGCTGGTCTGTCTGCTGCATGAAAAGCCCTTTGACGGTGTCAATGGCTCCGGCAAGCACAACAACTGGTCTATGGCCACGGATACCGGTGTGAACCTGCTGACTCCCGGTGAGACACCCCACGAAAACGCCCAGTTCCTGCTGTTCCTGTGTGCCGTTATTCAGGCGGTGGATGACTATCAGGACCTGCTGCGTATCTCTGTGGCCACCGCCGGCAATGATCACCGTCTGGGCGCCAACGAGGCACCGCCCGCTGTGGTGTCCATCTTCCTGGGTGACGAGCTGACGGCTATTCTGGATGCTATCGAGAAGGATGAGCCGTACAGCGGCACGGAAAAGACCGTGATGAAGCTGGGCGCCCATGTGCTGCCCAAGTTCCTGCGTGATACTACCGACCGAAACCGGACGTCACCCTTTGCGTTCACCGGCAATAAGTTCGAGTTCCGTATGCTGGGCTCCGCCAACTCCATTGCCTGCTGCAACATTATGCTCAACGCCGCCGTGGCGGAGTCTCTGCGTCAGTATGCGGACAAGCTGGAGAAGGCCAAGGACTTTGACGCAGCACTGCATAGTCTGATCCGGCAGACCATCAAAGAGCACAAGCGCATTATTTTCAACGGCAACGGCTATGACGATGCCTGGATCAAGGAGGCTACCGAGGTCCGCGGCCTGTTGAACCTGCGTACCACGCCGGACGCTATGCCCTATCTGCTGCACGAGAAGAACGTAAAAATGCTCACGTCCCTGAAGGTCATGTCCGAGGCGGAGATACGCTCCCGCTATGAGATCACACTGGACAACTACCGCAAGATCGTCAATATCGAGGCCGAAACGATGGTGGATATGGCCCGCCGTCAGATTCTGCCCGCCGTGGAGAAGTTCTCCTCTAAGCTGGCGCAGGATATCGCCGTAAAGAAGTCCATCGCGCCGGTGGTGTCCGGTATCTATGAGACGACGCTGGTCACGCGCCTGTCCGATCTGGTAGAGGACATCGACGCTGCCGTGGAGGACCTGGCTGCCGCGCTGGCCACTTTCCATAAGATCGATGATGTGACCGAGAGCGCCAACATGGTCCGCGATGTGTTACTGCCCAAGATGGCGGCGCTGCGCGCCCCCTGTGACGAGGCCGAGCAGCGCACGGCCGAGGGCTGCTGGCCATTCCCCACCTACGGCGATCTGCTGTTTGGCGTGGAGTAACTTTGCTTCCGATCCCACCGGGCTCCGCCAGGCTCTGTGGTTCCGTACCCTTGCAAACGGGGTACTTTCTCTCCTGAAAAGTGGAATGCCGTGTGCCCATGGGGCACGCGGCATTTCGCTTTTCCAATCATGAAAAATAACTTGACTTGAAGCTGGGTTTATGTATTAGAATAGAGCGGGCAAAACGAAGAACAAGGAGCTTTTATCATGGATAAAAAGGTTTTAAAGCAACCGCAGGTCTTAAAACGCTTAAAATAAAAAATCTCACATCAGATTTTAGGTAGCCCCGCCATCAGAATGGATTGACAATTCGACAAAATGTGATATAATCCCACTGTCTGGAAAAATATAAAGTTGTAGCACAGAGGTGTCTGCTCAAAGGCAGATGAAAAGGGAATCCGGTGTGAATCCGGAGCGATGCAGTCACTGTGTACGGGAGCGGTCTTGCAAACCACTGGGAAACCGGGAAGGGCAACACCGCGATGAACGAAGTCAGGAGACCTGCCTCTGTGTGGAATCTCAAGCCTGCTGCCAACAGGTTGGTTTTCCTACGAACTTATGATCCGTCGCGGAGCGCCGCACGGGTGTATATGTAGTAAGAAGCACCGAGGGCGGCTGTATGAGACACAGCCGCTTTTATATTTCTTTCAGAACAAATATTTGGAAAGAGGTAGATCAACCATGAAGAAAGCACTTGCCTTTCTGATGGCGGCTGTGATGCTGATGAGCATGCTGACCGCCTGCGGCAACAAGGACAATGCCGACAACAAGGACAACAACGACGTAAACACCGAGGAGACCGACAAGGCCGCCGCCGACAAGGTCGCCGCCCTTATCGACGCCATCTACGTCCAGGAGCGCACCGAGGAGACCGACGCCCAGTGCGAGGCCGCCAAGGCCGCTTGGGACGCGCTGACCGATGCCCAGAAGGCGCTGGTGGAGGGCGAGGAGGCCAGCCCCGATTACTTCGGTCTGGACACCGGCGACGCCTCCAAGGACGATCCCCGCAACCAGGACGAGATCGGCGAGAAGGAGCTGCTGGTGGTATCCTTCGGTACCTCCTTCAACGACAGCCGCGTAGCCGACATCAAGAGCATTGAGGACGCTTTGCAGGCAGCCAACCCCGATTGGTCCGTGCGCCGCGCCTTCACCGCTCAGATCATCATCAACCACATCCAGGCCCGTGACGGCGAGAAGATCGACAACATGGAGCAGGCTCTGGAGCGCGCTATCGCCAACGGCGTGAAGCAGCTGGTGGTGCAGCCCACCCATCTGATGCACGGTGCTGAGTACGACGAGATGTGCGCCGCCATCGACAAGGTCCGCGACAAGTTCGAGTCCGTTGAGATCGCCGAGCCCATGCTGGGTGAGGTGGGCAGCGACGCCACCGTCATCAACGCCGACAAGGAAGCCGTTGCCAAGGCCGTTGTCGCCGCTGCTCTGAGCGAGAGCGGCTACGAGTCCACCGCCGCCGCCAAGGAGGCCGGTGTAGCTTACGTGCTGATGGGTCACGGTACGGCTCATGTGGCGAAGGTCACTTACAGCCAGATGGCCGCCCAGATGGACAAGCTGGGCTATGAGAACGTGTTCATCGGCACCGTGGAGGGTGAGCCCGAGGATACCTCCTGCGAGGCTGTGATCGCGGCTGTCAAGGAAGCCGGCTACACCACCGTGGTGCTGCGTCCCCTGATGGTCGTGGCGGGCGACCACGCCAACAACGACATGGCCGGTGCGGACGAGGATTCCTGGAAGACCATGTTTGAGGCCGCCGGTTTCACCGTGAACTGCCAGATCTCCGGTCTGGGCCGTATCGCGGACGTGCAGGCTCTCTACGTGGCACACACCAAGGCTGCCATCGACGCTATCGCGTAACAAGGACTGAACGGGCTCCGGGGCGGTATATTATCGCCTCGGAGCCTTTTTCAAAGTAAGGAGGACCTTGACCATGAAGAAAATTTTTTCCTATCTGCTGGCCGTTCTGATGATGGCGGCGCTGCTGGTAGGCTGCGGACAGCAGCAAACCGATGCCCCCGGCAACGATGAGCCTGACCAGCCCGCTCTGGCGGACGGCGTGTATACCGCCGACTTCAACACCGACAGCAGTATGTTCCACGCCAACGAGACCTGTGACGGCAAGGGCGTGCTGACCGTGAAGGACGGCCAGATGACCATCCACGTCAGCCTGGCCTCCACCAGCATCGTCAATCTGTTCCCTGGTCTGAAGGAGGACGCCCAGAAGGACGGCGCCGTGCTGCTCCAGCCCACCAAGGACACCGTCACCTATCCCGATGGCCTGACCGAGACAGTCAATGGCTTTGATATCCCCGTTCCCACGCTGGACGAGGAGTTCGACGTGGCCCTCATCGGCAAGAAGGGCGTATGGTATGACCACAAGGTGTCCGTCTCCAACCCTGTTCTGAAGGAGGAGAACGGCGATGACGCTGCCGCCATCGCATTGGCGGACGGTACCTACACCATTGAGGTAGGCTTTGAGGGCGGCTCCGGTAAGTCCCATGTGCTGACTCCCTGCACCCTGAAGGTGGAGAACGGCGCTGCCACCGCCACCATCGTGTGGAGCAGTGAGAAGTATGACTATATGCTGGTGGACGGCCAGCGCTATGATGTCCTCACCACCGAGGGCGGCTCCACCTTCGAGATTCCCGTGCGGGCGCTGGATACCCCGCTGACGGTCATCGGCGACACCACCGCCATGAGCACCCCCCACGAGATCGAGTACACCCTGACCTTTAAGTCCGCCACGGCGGTGGAGGCTGCCCAGTGAGGCGTTTTCTCGCCGGGTTGCTGGCGGCGCTGATGGTCTTGTCCCTCTGCGCCTGCGGCGCGGCTGATGCCCCCGGCAAAACAGACGGACAAACCGCCGCCGTGTCGTGGGACGAGCTGGTCTTCGACCGTACCATGCCCCTGCGCTACGCGGAGCAGTTCTCCGTGGAGTACGCCGGGGACAGCTACAAGCGCATCACCATCAACAACGACCGGGTATACCTGCTGGTGGCGGAGGGTGCAGCTGTGCCTGACGGGGTACCTACCGGTGTCACCGTTTTGCAGCAGCCGCTGGACCAGATTTATCTGGTAGCCGCCGCTGCCATGGACTACTTCGACAAGCTGAACGCCATCGACTGCATCACCCTCAGCGGTAAAAAGCAGTCTGACTGGTATATCCAGCGCGCCAAGGACGCCATGGACAGCGGGGCAATGACCTACGCCGGCAAATATTCCGAACCCGATTATGAGCTGATCCTGTCGCAGGGCTGCGATCTGGCGGTGGAAAACACCATGATCTACCACTCCCCGGCGGTGCTGGAGCAGCTGGAGCGGCTGGGCATCCCCGTGCTGGTGGAGACATCCAGCTACGAGACCCAGCCCTTGGGTCGGATGGAGTGGATCAAGCTGTACGCGGCGCTGCTGGACAAGGAGGACGAGGCCGAGGCGCTGTTTAATGAGAAGATGGACAGCGTGGCGGACGTACTGGAGCAGCAGCCCACCGGCAAGACTGTGGCGTTTTTCTACATCACCAGCAGCGGCGCTGTAAACGTCCGCAAATCCACGGACTATGTGGCGAAGTGCGTCGCCATCGCCGGCGGCGACTATGTCTCCTTCGACGAATCGGCGGAGGACAACGCTCAGTCCACCATTAATATTCAGATGGAATCCTTCTACCATGGTGCAGTGGACGCCGATGTGCTGATCTACAACAGCATCATCGACGGCGAGCTGCACACGCTGGAAGAATTGGTGGCACTGGATCCACTGATGGCCGACTTCAAGGCCGTCAAGAGCGGTAACGTGTGGTGCCTGACCAAAAACTTCTATCAGGAGTCGCTGGAGCTGAGCGACCTCATTCTGGACGTCAACCATGCGTTGAACGACGCGCCGGATACGGCGTTTCACTTCCTGACACGGATGAAGTGAGCATTTTTTACATTATTGCATTATAAGGAGGAGCGGCATGAAGAGGACCCGAACACTTCGCATCTGGGGAGGCTTTTGGCTGCTCCTCCTGCTTTTATTCACATTTCTGATTTGGAACATCTTCGCGGGAAGCGTTTCTCTTTCCGCGTCTGAGATATGGCGGATCCTGCTGGGCGGCGATGTGGACTTTACGCAGAGCCAGATCATCATGAAGATCCGTCTGCCCCGGCTTCTGTCGGCGCTGATCCTGGGCGGGGCGCTGTCCCTGTCCGGCTATCTGCTGCAAACCTTTTTCCACAACCCCATCGCCGGCCCCTTTGTGCTGGGCATCTCCTCCGGAGCGAAGATGACGGTGTGCGTGGCCATGCTGGCGCTGCTGAGCCGGGGCAAGACCACCTCCTCCGCCATCCTCATCGCGGCGGCGTTCGTGGGCGCCATGGTGTCCATGGGCTTCGTGCTGCTGATTTCTCAGCGGGTCAAGCGTATGAGCCTGTTGGTGGTCTGCGGCGTGATGATCGGCTACATCTGCTCAGCGCTGACGGATTTTCTCGTGACCTTCGCCGACGATTCCAGCATCGTGAACCTGCACAACTGGTCTCTCGGATCCTTCTCCGGCATGAGCTGGGAGAATGTAAAGACCATGGCCGGTGTATGCGGCGTCACACTGCTGCTGACCTTTTTCCTGTCCAAGCCCATCCGAGCGTACCAGCTGGGCGAGGTCTACGCCCAGAACATGGGCGTCCCCCTGCGGGCCTTCCGTACGGCGCTTATCCTGCTGTCCAGCGTGCTGTCCGCCTGCGTCACGGCCTTTGCTGGCCCCATCTCCTTTGTCGGCATCGCAGTGCCGCACCTGATGAAATCCCTGTTCAAATCGGCGGAGCCGCTCGTCATGATCCCAGCCTGCTTTCTGGGCGGCGGCGTGTTCTGCCTGTTTTGCGACCTCATCGCCCGCACCGCCTTTGCCCCCACAGAGGTGAGCATCAGCTCCGTCACGGCGGTATTCGGCGCACCCATCGTGATCTACATGATGATCCACAGAAAGGCGGCGTGAGTATGGCAGCATATCTGGAAACAAAAGACCTGTCCGTGGGCTACCACGGCAAGCCACTGATCGAGGACATAGCCCTCCATGTGCAGCGGGGCAAGATCGTGACGCTCATCGGCCCCAACGGCTCTGGAAAGTCCACCATATTGAAAACCATCATCGGCCAGCTCTCCAAGGTGTCCGGCACGGTGTTTCTGGATGGAAAAGCCATGGAGGCGCGCAGCCGCAATGAGATCGCCCGGCGCATGGCCATTTTGATGACGGCCCGCATGGAGCCGGAGCTGATGACCTGCAGGGACGTGGTGAGCAGCGGCCGCTATCCCTATACGGGGCGGCTGGGCATCCTACAGCCGGAGGATCAGGCTATCGTGGAGCGCTCTCTGGCGCAGGTAGGCGGCATGGAGTTTGCCGACCGCCCCTTCTCCGCCATCAGCGACGGACAGCGCCAGCGCATTCTGCTGGCCCGGGCGCTGTGTCAGGAGCCGGAGATCATCGTATTGGACGAGCCTACCAGCTTTTTGGACATCCGCTATAAGCTGGAGTTGTTGACGGTGCTCAAGCGCATGGTGCGGGAGAACGATCTGGCGGTGCTGCTGTCCCTCCACGAGCTGGAGCTGGCGGAGCGCATTTCGGACACGGTGGTGTGTGTGGCGGGCGACCGCATCGACCGCATCGGCACCCCGGAGGAGATCTTCACCCGCGCATATATTGCAAAGCTGTACCGGATGGAGCACGGGAAGTACGACCCCTGCTTCGACAGCCTGGAATTTGTGCCGTAAGGAGTAGCGACATGGAAAAACAGGGTGTTTTTTACGCCGTCAGCGTAGGCCCCGGCGACCCGGAGCTGCTGACCCGGCAGGCCTGCCGGGTCTTGGCGGACTGTCCTGTGGTGGCAGCCCCCCGGATGAAGTCCGGGCGGATGCTGGCGCTGGATATCGCCGCCGGTGCGGTAGATACGCAGGACAAGACCATCTTGCCGCTGGACTTCACCATGGAGCGAAGCGAGGCGGTGCGGGAGGACAGCTACCGCATGGCGGCAGCCGCTATCGAAGCGGAGTTGTCGGCAGGACGGGACGTGGCCATGGTCAATCTGGGCGACGTATCCGTGTACGCCACTGCCTACTATATTCTGGAGCGCATCCGCGCTGATGAGTTTGAGACGGTGATGTGTCCCGGCGTCACCAGCTTCTGCGCCGTGGCGGCGCGGCTGGGACGGAGTTTGACCCGCATGGAGGAGCCGCTCCACATTCTGCCGGGCAGCACGGATCTGGACAAAGCGCTGCCGCTGCCGGGAACAAAGGTCGTGATGAAATCCGGCAAGGCCATCTACAAAGCGGCAGCGGCGCTGGAGCGCCACGGTCTGCTGGCAAATGCCGGGATGGTGGCGGACTGCGGACTGGAGACAGAGCAGGTCTACACCGACCTGCGGCGGCTGCCGGAGGAGATCAGCTATTTTGCCACCATCGTGGCGGATTGAGAGGGCGCTATGGAGCAAAAAGTCCCCCGGCTGGTGCTGGCCGGCACCAATAGCGGCTGCGGCAAGACCACCGTCACCTGTGCCGTCTTGCAGGCGCTGGTATCGCGGGGCCTGCGGGTAGGCGCGGCGAAATGCGGCCCTGATTATATCGACCCCATGTTCCACAGCCGGATCATTGGCGCGAAGAGCTCCAATTTGGATGCCTTCTTCTTTGATCCCGATACCCTGCGCTATCTTCTGGCCCGCAACGCCCGGGGCTGCGATGTCACGGTGATAGAGGGGGTCATGGGCTATTATGACGGGCTGGGCCTCACCTCTACCCGGGCCAGCACCTACGAGGTGGCGCGGGAGACCCAAAGCCCCGTGGTGCTGGTGGTCAATGCCCGAGGGGCGGCCCTTTCCGTCCTGGCGGCGGTGGAGGGCTTTTTGCACTTTGCGCCGGACAGCGGCATCCGTGGTGTCATCCTCAACGGGTGCAGCGCCATGAGCTATGGCCCGCTGGCGCGGGAGCTGGAAAACCGTTTGGGCGTCCGCGCCTGCGGCTATCTGCCCCGTCTGCCGGAGTGCGCGCTGGAGAGCCGCCACTTGGGGCTCATCACAGCGGACGAGGTGGCGGATCTGCAAGAGAAGCTGCGCAAGCTGGCGGCCGAGGCGGAAAAAACGCTGGAGCTGGACGCGCTGCTGGAGATCGCCCACAATGCGCCGGTGCTGGATTTCACGCCGCCGGTATTGCCGGAAAAGGGCGCGCCGGTGCGGATCGGCGTGGCGCGGGACAGGGCGTTCTGCTTTTACTACGAGGACAGTCTCGACCTGCTGCGGCAGCTGGGTGCGGAGCTGATACCCTTCAGCCCGTTGGCGGACGAACGGCTTCCCGATGGCGTACAGGGTCTGTACTTGGGCGGCGGTTACCCGGAGTTGTACGCGGCACAGTTGGCGGAAAACCATGTCCTGCGCAGGCGAATTCGGGAGGTCGTACACGCGGGGATGCCCTGTATCGCCGAGTGCGGCGGCTTTATGTACCTGACAGAGTCCATCGCAGGCCACGCCATGGTGGGTGCGCTGCCCGGGGACTGCTTTGACACGGGAAAGCTGACCCGGTTCGGCTATATCACCGCCACGGCCCGAGAGGGCAGTCTCCTGTGCCGCGCCGGGGAGCAGGTGCCGATGCATGAATTTCACCATTGGGACACGCCCCTGCCGGGCAGCGCTTTTCTGGCGGAAAAGCCCTCCGGCAAGCAGTGGCGCTGTGCGTATGCCACGGATACGCTGTACGCTGGTTTCCCTCACTTCCATTTTTACGCCAAGCCCGTCATGGCACAGCGCTTTTTGGCGGCTTGCAGAAAGGAGACGCTATGACGGAACAGATGAAGCCTATGGATATCGAGAAGCGCAGCTTCGCCATCATCACCGAGCTGCTGGGTGACCGGCGGCTGGATCCGGAGAATGAGCTGGTCATCAAACGGGTCATCCACACCACGGCGGATTTTGACTATGTGGACAATCTGGCCTTTTCCGACCACGCGGTACAAAAGGCCATTGCCGCCCTGCGGGCGGGCTGTGACATCGTCACCGATACCCAGATGGCCAAGGCCGGGATCAATAAGACGATCCTCGCCTCGCTGGGCGGAGAGGTACACTGCTTCATGTCGGACGCGGACGTGGCGGCGGAGGCTAAGGAGCGCGGTGTGACCCGTGCCTTTGTATCCATGGAGCGGGCGGCAGCCCTGCCCAAGCCCTGCATCTTTGCTATCGGCAACGCTCCCACGGCGCTTTTCTCCTTAGAGGCGCTGATGGAGGCGGGCAAGCTCCATCCCGCCCTCATCATCGGGGTGCCGGTGGGCTTTGTGAACGTGGTGGAGAGCAAGGAGCGCATCATCAAGGCCGCTGCCGCGCCCTACATCGTGGCTCGGGGCCGTAAGGGCGGCAGCAACGTGGCGGCGGCTATCTGCAACGCCATGCTCTACCAGATCAGGCGGTAGGTTATGAAGGAATTTATCATACGGGACGGAAAAAAACTCCGTCTGGGCTACACCACCGGTTCCTGCGCCGCGGCGGCAGCCAAGGCCGCCGCATGGATGCTGCTGAGCGGCAGTAAAAAGGAGTCCATCCGCCTGCTGACACCCAAGGGCATGGAACTGACGCTGGCGGTGGAGGACATCCATCTGTCCCCAAACTGTGTGCGCTGTGCCATCCGGAAGGACAGCGGTGATGACCCGGATATCACCCGTGACACCCTGATCTATGCCGAGGTGCGGAAAACAGAGACTGTTGGCATTGTCATTGACGGCGGACAGGGTGTAGGTCGGGTAACCATGCCAGGTCTTGACCAGCCGGTGGGTGCGGCGGCCATCAACTCCGTACCCCGCCGGATGATTCAGGAGAATGTGGAGGAGGTCTGCGGCCTGTTCGGATACATCGGCGGCCTGTATGTGGTGATTTCCGCTCCCGATGGCGAGACGCTGGCGAAAAAGACCTTCAATCCCCGATTAGGCATTGAGGGCGGCATATCCATCTTAGGCACCACGGGGATCGTAGAGCCTATGAGCGAGCAGGCGCTGGTGGACACCATCCATGTAGAGCTGCGGCAGCGGCGGGAGGGCGGCGCGGATTATGTACTGCTGGCCCCCGGCAACTACGGCGCAGACTATATCAAGGGTGTCATGGGCATCGACCCCGCCACGGCGGTGATGACCTCCAACTTCATCGGTGACACAATGGAGATGTGCCGGGAGCTGGGCTTCCGAGGGGCGCTGCTCATCGGTCATATCGGCAAGCTGGTAAAGCTGGCGGGCGGTATGTGGAACACCCACTCCCGCTACGGCGACTGTCGCATGGACATCCTGACGGCCTGTGCCGCCGCAGAGGGGCTGCACGGCGGTGCGGCGGCGGAGATGCTCTGCTGCGCCACCTGTGACGACGCCCTGCGGCTGTTGAAGGAGCAGGGACTTTATGACGCGGTGCTGCACCGGCTGGCCGGGCGCATCGACGACATGATGCATTATAAATGCAGTGATATAGAGACGGGAGCCATCCTCTTTTCCAAGGAATATGGCTATCTCTGTGAGACAAAGGACGCAGCGGCACTGCTGCGCCGGATAAAGGAGGACTGACAATGGTACATTTTGTGGGAGCGGGCAGCGGCGCTGCCGACCTCATTACGGTCCGAGGCGCCAAGCTGCTGGGCGAGGCCGACGTGGTGATCTACGCCGGCTCACTGGTGAATCCGGCGCTGCTGGACTATACCAGGGAGGGCTGCGAGATCCACGACAGCGCCAAGCTGACGCTGGAAGAGGTCATCGCCCTCATCGAGAAGGCGGAGGCCGCCGGCAAGACCACCGTGCGCCTGCACACAGGGGATTCCAGCATCTACGGCGCAGTACGGGAGCAGTTTGACGAGCTGGAAAAACGCGGTATCGCCTACGATGTCTGCCCCGGCGTCAGCGCCTTCTGCGGCGCGGCGGCCGCTCTGCGGGCGGAGTACACCCTGCCCGATGTGAGCCAGACCGTCATCATCACCCGCGCCCCCGGCCGCACACCGGTGCCGGAACGGGAGTCCATCCGCTCACTGGCGGCCCATCAGGCCACCATGGTGCTGTTTCTCAGCACCTCGCTGACGGAACTGCTGCAAGTCGAGCTGCTGGCAGGTGGCTATGCCGCCGAGACGCCGGTAGCAGTGGTGTATAAGGCCACGTGGCCGGAGGAGAAGATCTTCCGCTGCACTGTGGGGACGCTCCACGAGACAGTGACGGGCAACGGTCTGACCAAGACATCGTTGATCGTGGTGGGCAACTGCCTGGGCGACAACTATCTCCGGTCGCTGCTGTACCACCCCGGTTTTACAACGGAGTTCCGCAAGGGGGCCCAATGAGAGCCGCCCTGTTTGCCTTCAGCCGGGGCGGCTGCGCCACGGCGCGGCGGGTGACGGCAGCTCTCCCGGAGGGGGAGTTCGCCTGCTACACCATGGAGCGGTTTCAGGAGCCGGGGTTCCTGCCGCTGGACAGGGCGATATATGGTGTGTGCTTTTCCTCCATGGACGCACTGATTTTTGTGGGGGCCTGCGGCATCGCCGTGCGGGAGATCGCCCCCTATGTCAAAAGCAAAAAAACCGACCCGGCGGTGGTGTGCATCGACGAGGCGGGGCAGTTTGTGATCCCCCTGCTCTCCGGCCACATCGGCGGCGCCAACGCGCTGGCGGAAAAGCTGGCGGAGAAGCTGGACGCCACGGCGGTGGTCACCACCGCCACCGACGTCCGGGGAAAATTCGCCGTGGACGCATGGGCCGCCCGGCACGGCTGTGCCATCTCCGACATGGGGCTTGCCAAGGCGGTATCGGCGGCGATACTGGAGGGGGACGTGCCTCTTTGTAGCCAGTTTTACCTGCCTGTCCCCCTGCCGGAGGGTACGTTTGCCGGGGAGACCGGCCCTCTGGGCATTTTCATCGGCTGGCATGTCAGAACACCCTTTGCCCGCACCCTGCGGCTGATCCCTCGCGTGTTGCGGGTAGGCGTAGGCTGCCGGCGGGGCATCTCTGCCGAAGCGGTGGTGCGTGCGGTGCAGGCAGTGTTCGCGGAAAATGGCCTGGACACAGCGGCTATCCGCGGCGTCTGTTCCATCGACCTGAAGCAGGACGAGCCGGGTCTGCTGGCCGCCTGTGAGAAAAACAACTGGCCGGTGCATTTTTACACGGCGCAGCAGCTGCGGGCTGTGGCGGGTGACTTTACTCCCTCCGACTTCGTCCGTTCCGTTACCGGCGTAGACAATGTCTGTGAACGGGCGGCGCTGCTGGATGCCGAAAAGCTGATCGTACAAAAAACAGCGCGGGACGGAGTGACCGTCGCCGTCGCGGCGGAGCATTGGGAGGTGCGCTTTGGGTAAGGTAATTGTAGTGGGCATCGGCCCTGGCGGCTATGAGGATATGACCATCCGGGCAGACGAGGCCCTGCAGGCGTGCGACGCCATTGTGGGGTACCCCGTCTATGTGGATCTGGTGCGGGATCGCTATCCCGGCAAGGAACTTCACTCCACGCCCATGACACGGGAGACAGAGCGCTGCCAGCTGGTGCTAGAGCTGGCGCGCAGCGGCAAGACCGCCGCCATGGTTTGCTCCGGTGACAGCGGCATCTACGGCATGGCGGCGCTGGTCTATGAGCTGAGGGGCGAGGCGCAGGAGCCTGAGATTCAGGTGGTGCCGGGATTGACGGCGGCGTGCAGCGGCGGGGCGGTGCTAGGTGCGCCGCTGACCCATGATTTCGCGGTCATCAGCCTCAGCGACCGTCTGACACCGTGGGAGACCATCGAAAAGCGCTTGGACTGCGCGGCGGCGGCGGATCTGACCATCGTCCTGTATAACCCGGCCAGCCACGGCAGACCGGATCATGTAAAGCGCGCCTGCGATATCTTGCTGCGCCGTCTGCCGGAGGACAGACTCTGCGGCATTGTCCGCAACATCGGCCGCGACGGGCAGAGCCGCCGCATCCTGACGCTGGCAGAGCTGCGGGAGGCGGAGGTGGATATGTTCTGCACCGTGTTTATCGGCAACAGTGCGGCAAAGACGGTGGCGGGACAGCTCATCACCCCCAGAGGATACCGAAATGTGTAATATCTGCGTGTTTGCCGGCACCACTGAAGGGCGGGAGCTGGTGGAATTTCTCGCCGGACAGCCGGTACAGGCCACGGTATGCGTGGCAACGGAGTACGGTGAGACGCTGCTGCCAGAGGCGGAAAACGTCACGGTTCTGGCGGGGCGCATCCCGGTGGCGGACATCATCCGGATGCTGCAAGAGACCCGGTTCGATCTGGTGATCGATGCCACCCACCCCTACGCCGCTTCCATCACCGAGAGCATCTGCACGGCCTGCCGGGAGACGGAAACAGAATATCTGCGCCTGCTGCGGCAGTCCTGTGACCCGAAGGAGGCGCTCGTGTGCGTGGAAAACGCCGCCGAGGCCGCCGCGTTTCTGGCGAATACCGAGGGCAGCATCCTCCTGACCACCGGCAGTAAGGAATTGGCGGCGTATAGCGGTATCCTCGATTTTACCCAGCGGGTATACGCCCGTGTGCTGCCCATGGATGCCTCACTGGAGGCCTGCCGCACAGCGGGGTTAAAAGCCTCTCATATCATCGCCATGCAGGGGCCTTTCTCCGAGGAGATGGATCTGGCCACACTGCGGTTTGCCAACGCCGCGTGGATGGTGACCAAGGACGGCGGCGAAGCCGGCGGTTTTCCTGCTAAGGTGTCCGCAGCCCGGAAGGCGGGCGCAGGTCTGGTGGTCATTGGTCGCCCGCCCCAGCGGGAGGGGCTTCCCTTTGCGGCGGTGCTGGATGTGCTGTGTAAGCGGTTCGGCTGCACCGTCCGGCCGCAGGTGCGGATCGTCGGCATCGGCCCCGGCAGCCGGGAGGCTATGACCCATGAGGTCAGCGAGGCCATTGAGACGGCGGACTGTCTCATTGGCGCAAAACGGATGTTGGATGCTGTGGCGCGGCCGGGACAGCCTACCTATGACGCCATTGCGCCGCAGGATATCGCGGACTTTATCCGCGCCCACCGGGAATACCGCCGCTTTGCGGTGGTCATGTCCGGCGACACCGGCTTTTTCAGCGGCACCAAAAAGCTGCTTCCTCTGCTGGAGGGCTGCGACACAGCGGTGCTGCCGGGCCTGAGCTCGCTGTCCTATCTGTGCGCCCGGCTGCAAACCTCCTACGAGGATGTGCGGGTGGTGAGCCTCCACGGACGGCAGCACAACATCCTGCCGGAGGTGAGGGCAAACGGCCGGCTCTTCGCGCTGGTGGGCGGTGAGCGCGGCATCAACGACCTGTGCCGCACACTGACAGCAGGCGGTCTGGGCGGCGTCACCGTGTCTGTGGGACAGCGGCTGGGCTACCCGGATGAGCGCATTGTGTGCGGCACGGCAGCAGAGCTGGCGGAAGGTGCCTACGCGCCCTTGAGCGTGGCGCTCATCGAAAATCCCCACCCCGACGCGGTGGTCACGCCGGGTCTGCCGGATGACGCCTTCCTCCGCAGCGCGGAGGGAATGCCGGTGGTGCCTATGACGAAAAGCGAGGTGCGGGCGGTGTGCCTTTCCAAGCTGCGGCTGACGGAGCGGAGCGTCTGCTGGGACATCGGCGCCGGTACCGGCTCGGTGTCGGTGGAAATGGCCTTACAGGCAAAGCGGGGGCAGGTCTGTGCCGTGGAGCGGCGGGAGGACGCCGCGGCGCTTCTGGGGCAGAACCGGGAGCGGTTTTCGTTGGAGAACCTACAGGTGGTCTGCGGCAGTGCGCCGGAGGCCTGCGCCGGTTTGCCCGCGCCTACCCACGCATTCATCGGCGGCAGCGCCGGGAATATGCGGGAGATCGTGGCGCTGCTGCTGGCAAAAAATCCCCATGTCCGCATCGTGGCCACGGCCGTTTCACTGGAGTCCGTGGCTGAGCTGACGGAGTGCCTGACGGCGTTTCCCTTTACGGAGACGGAGGTGGTGTCGCTGCAGGCGGCGCGGGACAGAAGGGCCGGAGGCTATCACCTGATGAGCGGACAGAATCCCATTTATATTTTTACGATGCAGGGCGGAGGAGAAACGGCATGATGTGGTCGCTTGCGGCACTTGTTATCGGCTTTTGCATAGACCTTCTGGTGGGCGACCCCCACAGTTTTCCCCATCCGGTAGTTCTGATTGGAAAATGTATCAGCGTGTTGGAGCGGGTGCTGCGGTGCGTATGCCCCAAAACGCCCGCCGGCGAGCGGGCGGCGGGTGCCATTCTGTGGGGCGCGGTGGTCATCATATCCACCGCCGTCCCGGCTCTGCTGCTGTGGCTGTACGGTCTGGTTAGCCCGTGGCTGCGTTTGGCGCTGGAGAGTGTGATGTGCTGGCAGATCCTGGCGGTCAAGTCCCTGCGGGACGAGACCATGAAGGTCTATGACGCGCTGGAGAGCGGCGATCTGGCCGCCTCCCGCCGCGCCGTCTCCATGATCGTAGGGCGAGACACCGACCGGTTGGACGACGCCGCCGTGACCCGCGCCGCCGTGGAGACGGTGGCGGAGAATACCTCCGACGGCGTGGTGGCGCCGCTGCTGTTTCTGGCCATCGGCGGCGCGCCGCTGGGCTTTTTCTACAAGGCGGTGAACACCATGGACTCCATGCTGGGGTATGTGGAGCCGCCCTATAAGAACATTGGTCTGGTACCCGCCAAGGCCGACGATGTGGTGAATTACATCCCGGCGCGGCTGTCAGCACTTTTGATGCTGGCGGCGGGCGGTCTGATGGGGCTGGATACGGCGGCAGGCTGGCGGATCTTCCGCCGCGACCGCCGGAAGCACGCCAGTCCCAACTCAGCCCAGACGGAATCCGTCTGCGCGGGGCTGCTGGGCGTGCGTCTGGCGGGGGATGCATGGTACCACGGCGTGCTGCACAAAAAGGAGTATATCGGCGACGCAGCGCGGGAGATCACCCACGAGGACATCCCCCGTGTGTGTCGCCTGATGACCGTCACAGCCATCCTCACCCTGCTTTTGAGCTGCGGGGTCAAGCTGCCCTTTGCGCTGTAAAGGAGACGTAGATGCTGTATCAAATGGAAAATCAACATGGCGGTGACGTGTACGGCGGCGGTATCACACTGGATTTTTCCGCCAACACCAACCCGCTTGGCACGCCCCCCGGCGTTTTGGAGGCGGTGTGCCGGGCTCTGCCCCGGCTGCACCGCTACCCCGACCCCTACTGCCGCCGGCTGGTGCAGGCCATCGCAACCCATGAGCAGGTGCCGGCGTCATATGTCCTCTGCGGGAACGGCGCGGCGGACCTGATCTACACATATTGCGCCGCCCTGCGGCCCCGGACAGCTGTGGAGCCTGCGCCTACCTTTGCCGAGTACGGGCTGGGTCTGGCGCAGGTGGGTTGCCGCGTAGAGCGGTATTTCCTGCATCAGGCGGAGAATTTCGATGTGGATGAGGGCTTTCTGCCCTTTTTGGAAGAGAAAAAGCCGGAGGCGGTATTCCTCTGCACCCCCAACAACCCCACCGGACGGCTGCTGCCGCTGCCGCTGCTGGAGTGGATCCTGCAAGGCTGTGCGGCGTGGGGTGCGCGGGTGTTTCTGGATGAGTGCTTCCTCGACCTTACGGAGGACGGTGTCAGCGCCAAAGCCCTTTTGGCGGCGCACCCGGAGCTGCTGATCCTGAAGGCCTTTACCAAGAGCTACGGCATGGCGGGCATCCGGCTGGGGTACTGCCTGTGCGCCGACAGCGCGCTGCTGCACCGCATGGCGAGTGCATCCCAGCCGTGGAACGTATCCTCGCTGGCGCAGAGCGCCGGTGTGGCGGCGCTGACGGAGCAGGATTTCCTGCAAAGAACACGATCCCTCGTCCATACGGAGCGGCGCTGGCTCACGGATAACCTGACGGCGCTGGGCTTCTGGGTGTGTCCGTCCCAAGCCAACTACCTGCTGTTCCGCGGGCCGCGGGGCTTGCGGGAGGGGCTTCTGCGGCAGGGCATCGCCATCCGGGGCTGCGAGAATTACAGCGGGCTGGATGACGGGTGGTATCGCATCGCTGTGCGGCCCCATGAGGAAAACGAAGCGTTGATAACGGCCATCCGGCAATTCTGCAAGGAGAAATCGCTATGGCTATGAATATTATGATACAGGGAACCATGTCCAACGCCGGAAAGAGCCTGCTGGCGGCGGGACTCTGCCGCGTTCTGAAGCAGGACGGCTACCGCGTGGCACCGTTCAAGAGCCAGAATATGGCGCTAAACTCCTTCATCACCAGGGACGGCGGTGAGATGGGCCGGGCGCAGGTGGTGCAGGCAGAGGCCGCCGGGATCGAGCCGGATACCCGCATGAATCCCATCCTGCTCAAGCCCACCACCGACGTGGGCAGTCAGGTCATCGTAAACGGCCAAGTGCGGGGCAATATGCAGGCCATGGAGTATTTCCGCCGCAAGCGGGACTACATCCCCGCCGTGCTGGAGGCCTACAACAGTCTGGCCTCAGAGTACGACGTAATCGTTATCGAGGGGGCGGGCAGCCCCGCGGAGATCAATCTCAAGCAGGATGACATTGTGAACATGGGGCTTGCCAAGCTAGTGGACGCGCCGGTGCTGCTGGTAGGCGACATCGACCGGGGCGGCGTATTCGCCCAGCTCTATGGTACAGTGGCGCTGCTGGAGGAGGATGAGCGCCGCCGCATCAAGGGCGTGGTGGTCAACAAGTTCCGGGGCGACCGGGCCATTCTGGAACCGGGGCTGAAGACGCTGGAAGAGCTGTGCGGCATCCCGGTGGCGGGGGTCATCCCCTACACCCATGTGGATATCGACGATGAAGACAGCCTGACCGAGCGGTTCGGCCGCTCCACGGAGCGGAAGCTCTTGGATATCGCGGTGATCCGTGTGCCGCGTATCTCCAATTTCACGGATTTCAGTCCCTTTGAACATTACGAGAACGTGTCGCTGCGCTATGTGGATCAGGTGAGCGACCTGCATCGGCCGGACATGATCCTGCTGCCGGGTACCAAGAGTACCATCGCCGACCTGCGGTGGCTGCGGCAGTCCGGTCTGGAGGCGGCCATCCTGAAGGCAGCCGACGCCGGTACGCTGATCTTCGGCGTCTGCGGCGGCTATCAGATGCTGGGACGCACCGTATCCGACCCGGAGCAGGTGGAGGCCGCCGGGGTCACGGAGATCAGCGGCATGGGATTGCTGGACATGGACACCGAATTCCGCGGCGAGAAGGTACAGACCCAAACGCAGGGCGTCATCAGCGGCGTAGAGGGGATGCTCTCCCCCCTGAACGGTCTGGCCTACGAGGGCTACGAGATTCATATGGGGCGCAGCCGGCAGGAGATGCCCGCCCTCAGCGGCGGCGGAAACGTGTACGGCAGCTACGTCCACGGTATCTTTGACGCGCCGGGCATCGCCGATACGATCCTGCGGACGCTGTGCGCCAAAAAAGGCGTGTCCTTTGACGCGCTGGCGACCTTCGACACCCGCGGCTACAAGGAGCGGCAGTATGACCTGCTGGCAGACGTGGTGCGCGGCGGACTGGATATGTCCTTCGTCTACCGTGTGCTGCGCCGGGAAGTATAACGAAACAAACTCCACGGTCTACCACCGGAAACGCTGCACTGCGTGCTGCGCCTGTTGGGGGTAACACAGATCTGCCGGTACATCTGCGGGGCTATGTAGAGGCACTGGGGGCCGGAATCCCCGCCCGGCCCGACGACTTGCTGCTGCGCGCTCCAGAACAGCGTGGATGTAAAAACCGTGTCCTCGATGCTCGGTCACTACTCCGCAGGCTTCACGCTGGACACCTACGCCCACGTCACCACCGACGCACAGCTCAAGGCGGCGCAAACGATGGGGAGCATCCTCTCCCGTGCGGTATAGACCTTTCCGCTATCCGCTCCCGTTGGGGTCAGCGTTTGGGTCAGAAAAAAGCAGCGGGAGAAAACAACAACTTATGCAAACAAATAGACCCGAAACCTTACGGTTTCGGGTCTTTTTGGCACGCCGTGAGGGATTCGAACCCCCGGCCTTCTGGTCCGTAGCCAGACGCTCTATCCAGCTGAGCTAACGGCGCATGTCTTTCAGACAGCTTACTTATACTAGCACATCCTACCGCAAAATGCAAGAGGATTTTTCATTTTTCTTTGACTTTTTATAAAGCCGGGCCCCGCCAAAAGGCAGAGCCCGGCTTTGCTCACGATAGGGGAGACGGATAGGTCTCAGTCGGCATCCTTGCTGGTGCCCTTATCGAAGATCTCTACAGCCTTTGTGTTTGGTGCGGCGGTGCACTTAGCGACTATGACTGCGATGATGAAGCTGGCGATGAAGCCAGGTACGATCTCAAAAATGCCGGTGGAGGCGGTCAAGCCGGTCAGCAGCCAGCCCAAGTCTACCACAAAGCCAGAGACAACGCCGGCCACAGCACCCTTGTAGTTGAAGCGCCGCCAGAACAGGGACAGCAGGATGGTGGGGCCGAAGGAGGCACCGAATGCGCCCCATGCGTTTTCCACCATATCCATAATGGCCTGTGCACCGCTGCCCTTGGAGTTGGCGATCAGGAAGGCGATAGCGGACAGTATCAGCACCAGAATGCGGCCCACCATCAGCGTTTCTTTTTCTGTGGCATTCTTGCGGAAGAAGGGCTTGTATAGGTCAGCGGTAAAGGAGCTGGACGCTACTAACAGCTGGGAGTCGGCGGTAGAGATGGAGGCCGCGATGATGGCCGCCAGTAGCAGACCACAGATAGCGGCTGGGAAGAACTTGCGGGACATGGCGATGAACACCAACTTCTGGCTGCCGTCGGCCAACAACTCAGCGCCCATGATCATACGGCCGAAATAGGCGATCAGCACGGCGGAGAACAGGGAAATGATGACCCAAATGATGGCGACGGTGGAGGACTTCTTGATCATAGAGGGCTTCTCAATGGACATGAAGCGCACCAGAATGTGAGGCATACCGAAGTAGCCCAGACCCCAGCCAAGGCCGCTGACGATATCCTGCCAGCTGGCGCTGAAGATGCCACCGCCGAAATCACAGGAGACGACCGCACCGGAGGCGGCGTCGGTATATTCGTATACCGTGGTCAACGCCGTGGGATCCAGCAGCTCGCGGTGACCAAAATAGACTACGATAGGTACCAGCATCAGTGCTAACATCATCAGCATACCCTGGAAGAAGTCCGTCCAGCATACGGCGGTAAAGCCGCCGAAGAAGGTATAGGCTACGATGATCAGCAGGAACACCAGCATGGCGACCTTGGGGGAGATCTCCGGAAACAGCGTATTGAACACGGAGGTGCCGGCAACCAGGGCAGAGGCCACATAGATGGTATAGGCAAACAGGAAAATCAGCGCGCACACCAGCTGGAGTGTGCGGGAGTCCACGCCGAACCGGTTGGTCAGATACTGGGGCACGGTGATGGCGTCATCCGCGGCCTTGGAGAAGGTACGCAGCCGCTTGGCGCATAGGATCCAGTTAGCGGCGGTGCCTAGCGCCAAACCGATGCCAATCCACATCTGTCCGAAGCCAAAAGCCAGGATAGAGCCGGGCAGACCCATCAGCAGCCATGCAGACATATCGGAGGCCTGTGCCGACAGGGCCGTGACCCAAGGACCCATGGACCGGCCGCCCAGGAAAAAGTCCTCGCTGTTTTTGTTGGAGCCGTTGAAATAGAAGATCAACGCAACGCCCAACAGAATCACAAAGTAACCCAAAAATGTAATGATTTCCCAATTCATAGTTTCTCCGTCCTTTTGCTAAGTTCTGTCTTGCTTTTCTTAAAAATACACTAAATCATAGTATACAACACCGAGAGGCGTTTGTAAATCTTGATTTTGGACTTTTTTGCTTTAATTTGATATATGGCGGCATTTTTGCGTGCATTCTCTTGTCAGAGGGCGGAATTTGTGGTATGCTGAAGACAAGAAATCGAGAGAGAAGGTACTTGCCATGGATGCCAGCTTCAAGACGTGTATGTTCGGCGGCTTCGACCGTCAGGATGTGGTCACGTTTATCGAAAAAACCGCCGAGGAGCACCGTACGGCGCTGGAGACGCTGCAGACGGAAAATGATATGCTGCGCCGTGAGCGCGACGATGCGGTGGCTGAGAACGACACACTGCGTCTCCTGGCGGAGGAGGATGCCCGACTTCGGGACGATAATACCCATCTGGAGCAGCAGGTACAGGCCCTGCAGCAGCAGCTCGCCGCCGTACAGGCGGAAAACGATGCGCTGCGCGGCCCGGCAGGGGAGTACCAGTCTCTGAAGGAGCACGTGGCGGACATCGAGATCAGCGCGCATCGCCGTACAGAGGAATTTCGCGCCCGTGCCATGGAGCGTCTGGGACAGTGCATTGCCCAGCAGCGCCTGTGGTGCAGCCAGCGCCGCAGCACCTATCTGAACATGAACACCGTGTTGGCCGAGCAATTGCGCGCTGCGCAGGAGGCGGTGGACAGCGCCGACTTCGCCGCCTTTGATGATATGATCGCTGAGCTGCAGCGGTTGGAGGATGAGCTGAAAAAGCCCGACCCGCAGCTGTAAGAGCGCAAAAGCGCCCCGCAAAGCGGGGCGCTTTTATGGAAAAAGGACCGCCTTGCGGCGGTCCTTTTCTGCTATGATTTACGTTCCGGGTTTACAGGATCATGACGCCGGCCTTTTCGCAGGCTTCCGTGGTCTCCTTGTCCCACAGGCTGGCCTGCACTTCGCCGATGTGGCAGGTGCCGATCATCAGCATACACAGACGGCTCTGGCCGATACCGCCGCCGATAGTCAGGGGCAGCTCGCCGGCCAGCAGCATCTTGTGGAAGGGCAGCTCGCGGCGGTCATCGCAGCCGCGCTTGTGCAGTTGGTAGTCCATAGCGGCCTCGTCCACACGGATGCCCATGGAGGAGATCTCAAAGGCGCGATCCAGCACGGGGTTGTACATCAGGATATCGCCGTTCAGGGACCAGTCGTCGTAGTCGGGGGCGCGGCCGTCGTGAGGCTTGCCGCTGCGCTTCAGGTCATCGCCGATCTGCATCAGGAACACGGTGTGGTGCTCCTTACAGATCGCATCCTCACGTTGCTTAGGCGTATAGTCGGGCCAGCGGTCCTCCAACTCCTGGGTGGTGACAAAGAACACCTCGCGGTCCAGCTTGGTGTGCAGGCTGGGGAACGCGATCTGCAGGGCGTCGTTGGTCTCCACCACAGCGCCCACGATGGCGCGCACGGTCTGCTCCAGATAGGCCACGTTGCGGTCGCGGCGCTCGATGACCTTCTCCCAGTCCCACTGGTCCACATACACGGAGTGGAGGTTGTCCACTTCCTCATCGCGGCGGATAGCGTTCATATCGGTGAACAGGCCCTTGCCGGGCTTGAAGTCGTAGCGCTTCAGCGCCAGACGCTTCCACTTGGCCAGGGAATGCACCACCTGGCCCTGTGCGCCCACATCAGGGATATCGAAGGACACAGGGCGCTCCACGCCATTGAGGTTATCGTTCAGACCCGAATTCTCCTCCACGAACAGGGGAGCCGAAACGCGCCGCAGATTGAGCGCCTGCCCCAGATTCACTTGGAAATTGCTCTTGATGAACTCGATTGCGCGCTGCATCTCATAGGTGGACAGCGGCGTCTTGTACCCAGCAGGGATCGTCACTTTGCTCATGCGTGAAACACCTCTCTTATAAAAAATATGTTGCCATTATAGGCGAACCCTCCGCAAAATGCAAGAGGAATAACCGCAAAAATTTACAGGATATCCATCGTATGTTTGTGAACTATATTACAAAAAGCGTCCGCAGCTCATGCTGCGGACGCTTCTGATGATGGTAGGAATTAATCAGCTTATTTATAGCTTTCGATCATGGCCTTGAAGGCGGGCAGGCTGCGCTGGATCATGTCATTGGCCACGCAGTAGCTCAGGCGGAAATAGCCGGGGCAGCCGAAACCGTCTGCGGGCACTACCAGCAGGTTGTGCTCCAGCTTGGCCTTCTCGGAGAAAGCGTTGGCATCGCCGTTGGGGGCCTTGACGAACAGGTAGAACGCGCCGTCGGGCTTGGCGCACTCATAGCCCATTTCACGCAGGCTGCTGTACAGCAGGTTGCGGTTCTCGTCGTAAGCCACCAGATCGGGGCGCTCCTCGGCGCAGTATTCGATGACCTTCTGCATCAGCGTGGGCGGGCAGACGTGGCCCATGATACGGGCGGCACCGGAGATAGCGGCGTACACCGCGTCGGCATCCTCGGCGAAGCCGGGGACGTACACATAGCCGATACGCTCGCCGGGCAGAGACAGGGACTTGGAATAGGAGTAGCATACGATGGTGTTCTTGTACAGGCAGGGGATGAAGGGGACCTTCACGCCGCCGTAGACCAGCTCACGGTAGGGCTCATCGGCAATGATGTAGATGGGATGGCCGTATTCCTTGCTCTTGCGCTCCAGCAGGGCAGCCAGACCCTTCAGGGTCTCCTCGGTATACACAACGCCGGAGGGATTATTGGGGGAGTTGATGATAATACCCTGGGTGTTCTTCGTGATGCGCTTTTCCACCTCGTCCAGATGGATCTGGAATGCCTTGGTGTCGGCGGGGACCACCACCAGCTTGCCGCCGTTGGCGTTGACGAAGGGGCGATACTCGGGGAAGAAGGGGGCCACTGCCATGATCTCGCTGTCAGCATCCACGATCAGGGCCTTGATGATGGAGATCAGCGCGGGAGCAGCGCCGCAGGTGAAGAACAGCTCGCTGGCCTTCACATCAAGGCCGAAGCGCTCGGCCAGATCCTTGGCCACGGCGGCACGGGCGGTATCGAAGCCGGCAGCCATGGAATAGCCGTGCAGCTTGATGGAATCCATCTCGTCCACGAGCTTCTTGATGGACTCGTTGACCTTCTTGGGGGCGGGAATGCTGGGATTGCCCAGAGAATAGTCATACACCTTGTCCGCGCCGACCTTGGCGGCCTGCTCCAGACCGTAGGCGAACAGCTGGCGGATCACAGAGGGCGCCGTACCCAGATTGTAGTATTCCTGATTGACCATAACATAATCTCCTCTTTTACGTTATTGTACTATGTCCATGCCGCGGCGCGGCAGATGAACCATCTCCATGATAGGCTTCACCGTGCAAATTGTCAAGCAATTGTCAATCTGACGAGATAATTTTGTAAAAAATGTAGTCAGACGAAACAAATTCTTGTGCAATACGACTTTACGCAAGCTTCATCCGACTGGACAACACACTGCCCAGTGCGATGGAGGCAAGCTTGGAATACGCGCTGTCAGCGCGGCTGACCAACACGATGGGCACCTTGGCGCCCAGAATGATACCGGCGTTCTTGGCGTTGCCGAACAGATTGGCGGCTTTGCCGATGCCGTTGCCTACCTCATAGTTGGGGACCAGCAGGATATCCGCCTTGCCGGCACCGGGGGCGATATAGTGCTTGTGATGGCATGCCTCTTCGCTGACGGCCAGATCCAGCGCTACGGGGCCGCACACGTCCATATTGTACTTGGCCCAGCGGTCAGTCATGTGGGCCAGCGCGTCGGCATCCACGGTGGACTGTACCTTGGGATTTACCTGCTCTGCGCCGCACACGCAGGAGGCGTTGATGTGCTCATAGCCCAGCGCCTGCAGGACCATGGCTGCGTTCTCCAGAATATCTGCCTTCTTCTCCAGATCGGGGAAGGTGTTGACGCCGCCGTCGGTCAGCACCAGCATACGGCCCAGAGCGGGGATCTCATACAGCATACAGTGGGTGGTAAGATGATCGGTACGCAGGCCGTGCTCCTTGTTAAACACCGCGCGCATCAGATCGGCAGTGCCCAGGATGCCCTTCATCAGGAAGTTGGCTTTTCCCTCGGCACACAGGGCCACGGCCTTGGCCGCGCAGTCCTGGTCGGTATCGCCGGCGATGATCTCGTAGTCGGCAGGGGCTTCACCCAGGCCGGTCAGCATCGCCTTGATCTCTTCCTCATGTCCCACAAGAATGGGCGTGGCAATACCCTCCCTGCGGGCCTCGACCACAGCCTCGATAACAGGCTGGTCGTGGGCCGCCGCCACGGCGATAACGCCGGTCTTTCCGCCTTTGGCCGCCGCGATGATGCCGTCGATCGTGTTTATCATATATGCTCCTCCTGTACGATTTCTTTTGCCGTTTAAAGCAATATCTCTGCCAAAACGGGCACAATTTCCGGTAATAGTATACAACATATTGCGCCCATCGTCAACGAAAAGCCGAAGCATTCAGTGAAAAATTTTTTCATAGCCTATCCAATTTTCCCGCAGGGTCGGCGGGGGTTGACGCGGCGGGGGAAATAAGCTATATTGGTAGAGCAAATTCGACATGAGGTGTGGTATGAAGCAGATCAAGACCTTTTCGCTGGCGTTTACCTACGTCGGCTGTTTTTTGGGCGCGGGGTTTATTTCCGGCCAGGAGCTGTGGCAGTTCTTTGGCGCCTTCGGCAACTGGGGCTATGTGGGCTTTGTCCTGGCGGCGCTGCTGTTTACGGTCATCGGCATTCTGTTCGTCCGGCTGACGCAGATGACGAAATGCGCCGAAATGGACAAGCTGCTGGTACCGTGGGACGTTAAGTGGCTCCGTGCCGCCACCGGTGTCATTGGGGCGCTGTTCCTCTTCTTTGTGGTGGTGAGTATGTCCGCCGGTGTGGGCGCCATGCTGACCCAGCTGTTTCGTGTGCCCACTTGGCTGGGCAGCGCCGTGTTCATGCTGGCGGTGTTCCTGGTGGCGCTTCTTGGCGTCAGCGGTATGGTCAATGCCTTCTCTGCCATGATCCCCATTTTGGTGCTGGCCACGGTTGGTTTTGCCGTAGGCGCCTGGTGCACCTTTGGCACGGAGGGCATCTTGCAGCTGCAATATACCAATACCAATCCTCTGATGCCCAACTGGTTTATCGCCACGCTGACCTTCGTGGCCTATAACATTCTGGGCGGTATCGGCATCATGTCCCCGGTGGGGCAGTATGTGCGGGAGAAAAAGCACGTCTATGTGGGTATTGCTCTCTCCGGCGTTATGCTGTTGGCGGTGGCGGGCAGTATCCTCACCAGTCTGGGTACCTATCCCGAGGCGGTGCAGGCGGAGCTGCCCATGGTGGCGTTGGCCTCCCGGCTCAACGGTACGCTGGGTACGATCTACGGCATTATGCTGCTGGTGGCCATGTTCTGCAACGCTCTGGCCAGTCTGGTGGGCATGAGTGCCTATGTGGAGCAGAAGTCCGCCTTTGTCCGTACCCACAAAAACCCGGTGCTGCTGGCAGTTTCCGTGCTGGCCTGGGCGGCGAGCCTGCTGGGGTTTGCTGAGATCATCGGCACTGTCTATCCCATCTTTGGCTATATCAGTATTGCGTTCCTGGTATTTCTGGTCATTCATTTCTTCCGTGCCAAAAAGACGAAGCAGCCGCAGCAGGCATAACATAAGATATAACAAAAGCGTCTATCAAGCGCCCTCTGCCGCAGGCAGGGGGCGCTTTTCAGCAGAAGCCCGCCTTGCCCGGCGGGCTTTTGTGCATATTCCGGGACGAGCTTTCATACGTTGGGGTCAAGACCAACAAAGGAGGGCGTCATCATGGAGATCGGAGAGGCGGTCGGACGCTATGAGCAGGCGGCTGCATTGCTGCCCAGCCGCTGGCAGCAGGCTGCCCGGCGTGTGCCGGAGCACCGCAAGGCCCAGGCGGAGGAGTTCCGCCTGCGGGCAGGACGACCGATGACACTGCTGACGTGTGAAGGGGAACTACTTGTCAGCGATGAACTGCCGCGCCAAAGTGTTACTCAGGCGGACTTGGAACAGCTGTGCGACGCGGTAACGGGCTATTCCCGCTACGCGGCGGCGGAGACGATGGGCAAGGGCTATCTTATCGGCCGGGGCGGCTTCCGCATCGGCCTGTGCGGCACCGTAGCGGTCAGGGGGGACGGCGGCACAGCCCTGCGGGATATCTCCTCCGCCGTGGTACGGATCAGCCGCCAGATCCGTGGGTTGTGGCAGGAGGTCCCGGAATGGTCAGCAGGCGGCTTTGACAGTACGCTGATCGCAGCGCCACCCGGTGGCGGCAAAACCACGCTCCTGCGCGACATGATCGCCACACTGTCCAACGGCACAGAGGATCGCTGTCCTCTGCGGGTAGGCGTGGTGGACGAGCGCGGTGAGTTGGCCGGGATGTACCGCGGTGTACCGCAGTTGGACGTAGGCTGTCATACCGACGTGCTGGACGGCTGTCCCAAGGCACTGGGCATCCCCATGCTGCTGCGGAGCGCCAATCCCCAGGTCATCGCCGTGGACGAGATCACCGAGGCGGCGGATATTCTGGCAATGACAGCGGCGGCTAACTGCGGCGTTAAGCTGCTGGCCACGATCCATGCCGAGGACGGAGAAGAGCTGCGCCGCAAGCCGCTGTTCCGCCAGCTGGCGGAGGCCGGTGTCTTCCGTCGTCTTATCACCATCAGCGCATCGGATGGCCGGCGGCACTACCGCACGGAGGCCCTGTGACCGCGGCGGCCGGTGCGGTACTGGTACTGAGCGCCGCCATTCTGGCCCTGCGGCGCTATTACGCACGCCAGCGCCGGTGCCGCGACCTGCTGTGGTCCTTTGCCGCCGCCCTGGGGGAGATGGAGAGTGCCATCCGCTGGCAGCGCACGCCGGTCCTGCCGCTGTTGGAGATGCTGCAGACCCGGAAGCACTGCGGTGTCTGGTTCTGTCAGATACGGGACAAAGTTCAAAGCGATATGACTTTACAGCTTGCTTGGGAGAATACCTTTCACCAGCTTTCAGACGCAGAACTCCGTGACCTGCTTTGCCGCATTTCCTGGAGTGGCGATGCCCAGCGCCTGGAGAGCACCATCGCCCGCGTCCGGGCGGAGGCTGAGCAGCTCTACGAAAAGCGCCGCGAGGCGGATCGGCACAGCCGCAGCGTGACCACCACGGCCACGCTGTGCGGTGCAGGACTGATGATCATTTTACTTCTGTGAGGGACAGACAATGGATGTTGACCTGATTTTCAAAATAGCGGCCATCGGTATCCTGGTGGCGGTGCTGAATTTGCTGCTGGTGCGAAGCGGCCGGGAGGAGCAGGCCATGATGACCACGCTGGCGGGCCTGGTCGTGGTGCTGATGATGCTGGTGCAGCAGATCAGTGACCTGTTCGACCTGGTAAAGACCCTGTTCTCCCTGTGACGCATGGATACGGTACTGCGATTGGCGGCACTGTGCCTGCTGGGGGCCCTGCTGGCGGTGCTGCTGCGCCGCGGTGGGGGAGAGCTGGCGCTGCTGCTTGTCCTGGCTGTCTGCGGCGTGGCGGTCGCCCTGCTGCTGGAGCCGCTGGGTCAGCTCCGGGATTTTTGGGAAGAGGCCTCGGCCTGGGGTCAGCTGCCGGAGCAGCTGTTTCAGCCGCTACTGAAAACGGTCTGCATCGCCCTGATCTGCCGGACAGGCTCCGACCTGTGCCGGGATGCCGGCGAGGGCGCCCTCGCTTCCGTGCTGGAGACTGCCGGTGCCGTGGCGGCCATCGTGGTGTCCCTGCCACTGTTCCGCGCTGTCTGGGACCTGTTGGAGTCACTGCTATGAAAAAAGTCCTGTTCTGTCTGACACTGCTTCTTCTGTGTCTGGACTGTGCCTGGGCTGCCGAACTGCCCGACTCCGTGAAGGACGCCGTCCCGCCGGAGGCGGCGGATATCCTGCCGGAAATGGACGCCTCCGCCTCCCACGAGACACTGTGGCAGGGTCTGGGCGATCTGTGGCACAGCGCCTGCGCCTATGTCCGTACAGCGCTGGAGACCCAAGCCTCCGGCGCGGCCCTGCTGCTGGGCGTGGTGCTGCTGTGCAGTCTGGCGGAGAGCTGCCTTGCGGCGGCGGACAGTCCCTGCGTTCCCCGCTATGTCTCCGTGGCGGGAGCGCTGGCCATCACCCTTGTGGCGGCGGGCGACTTCCGCCGGATGATGGGTCTGGGTGTGGAGACCATGTCCCAGCTGGAGGTGTTCTCCAAGGCACTGCTGCCCACCCTGTCCGCCGCCGTGGCCGCCGGCGGCGGCTATATCACCGCCGGTGCCAGGCAGGTGGCCACGGTGTTCTTCACCGATCTGCTCATCAGCCTTATCCGTCAGGTACTGCTGCCGCTGCTGTACGCCTGCATTGCTGCTGCCGCCGCGGACGCCGTGGTTCCCGGCCATAGTCTGCAAAAGATCGGTCAGGGCCTTCGTAAGTGCGTCGCCTGGGCACTGACGGCCCTGATGCTGGTCTTTACCGGCTTCCTGTCGGTGACCGGTGCGGCTACCTCCGCGGCGGACGCCCTGTCTACCCAGCTGACGCGCACCGCCATCGCCACAGCGGTGCCGGTGGTGGGCTCCATCATCTCCGATGCCGCCGGCACGGTGCTGGCCGGTGCCGGGATGCTGAAGGGCGCCATCGGCGTATTCGGCCTGCTGGCAGTGCTGGCCATCTGCCTGACGCCCTTTATCACCATGGCCGTGCAGTACCTGCTGTATAAGCTGGCGGCGTTTCTGGCGGGCACCGTGACCCAGGAGCCCCTGGCGGACCTGATCGGCGCGCTGGGCTCCGCCTTCGGCCTGATGCTGGGCATGACCGGCAGCTGTGCGCTGGCCCTGCTGATCTCCATAATCTCTTCTGTATCGGTGGTGAGTACATGATCGCGGAAACCCTGCGTACCTGGCTTCTCGGTGTCATCGCGGCGGGCATGATCGTTGGGATACTCTACGCCCTGCTGCCCCGTGGGCGTATGAAGGCGGTGGCCCACACCGTGGGCGGCATGGCACTGCTGCTGGTCATCGTCCGGCCGCTGCTGGGCCTGGACCTGACTGAGCTGGCCCTCCGCTATGAGGACTATCGGCAGCAGATCCAGGCGCTGACAGAGGAATATCGCAGATCCGGCGATGCGGAATTCGCCGCGCTCATAGCGGACAAGACCGCCGCATATATTGCCAGCAAGGGAGATGACCTGGGCATCACATGTACCCCTCGGGTAGAGACTGAGGAGCGTGACGGCGTACCCTGGCCCAGCGCCGTGACGCTGGACATTCCCAAGGACGAGGCGCTGTCCGCGTGGCTCAGCACGGAACTGGCCATCGACGACGCGCACCAGTATTGGCGTGAGGCAGACGAATGATGGAAAAGCTGAAAGATATTCTGAAAAAATACCGCTTCGCGGTGCTGGTGGCTCTGGCCGGCGTGGTGCTGATGCTGCTGCCCGCCGGTAAGCAGGAGATCGAAGCCGTCGACACGGCAGGGGAGGAGATGTCCTTCTCTCTGGAGGAGACGGAGCGCCGTATGGCGGAGGTGCTGTCCGCCATGGATGGCGTGGGTCGGGTGCAGGTGATGCTGACGCTGCACAGCGGTGAAACGTTGTCGCTGGCGGAGGATAGCAGCGCCACTCTGGGCAGCGGCGGTGATGTGCGGCAGGACAGTCAGGTCCTGACGGTGAACCGCGGCAGCGGCAAGCAGGAGGTCGTGGTCACCCGGCGGCTGTACCCCACCTATCAGGGGGCGGTGGTGGTCTGTCAGGGGGCAGGCGACAGCCGTGTGCGCCTGCGGGTGCTGGAGACGGTGTCTGTGCTGACAGGACTCAGCAGCGATAAGATATCGGTAGTCCAATGGAAACAGTAACAATAAATGGGAGGAACGACAGTATGAAGCAGGTATGGAAGCGCCGCGCCGTAGCGGCGGCCGTGGTGGTGCTGGTGGGTACATCGGTGTATTTGAACTGGCGCTATGCCGGGGATGTGGCGGATACCTCCAAGGTGCTTGGCCAGTCCACGCTGGTCAATGGCGAGACTGCGGAGGCACAGGCGGATACTGCGGATACCGCCGGAGATGACTATTTCTCCACTGCCCGGCTCAGCCGCAAGCAGGCCCGCGATACCGCCATCAGTATGCTGGAGGAGGCCAAGGGCGAGGAGAACGCCTCAGAGGAGGTAGCCAACGAGGCATCCGAGACGCTTCAGGTGCTGGCGGGCTACACCGTGGCGGAGACACAGATCGAGAACCTGGTGGTGGCAAAAGGCTATGCCGACTGCGTGGCCTTTATGGGCGCGGACTCCATCAGCGTGGTGGTATCGGCGCCCGACGGTCTGGAGGCGGAGGACGTAGCGAAGATCAAGGATATCGTCATCGCGGAGACATCCTACACTCCCGGCCAGATCAAGATCATGGAAGCGGGAACGTCCGGTGCAAAATAGGTGTTGTATTTCCCCGTAAAAAATGGTATAATCCTATACTGCAATTAGCTGAGTACCAATGACAACTGTGAGGAGACAAACAGACCATGGCTGAAAATAAGGAATATATGATCCACCAGGAGGATGACGGCAGCATCCAGATCTCAGAGGATGTGCTGGCCTCCATTGCCAGTACCACAGCCTTGGAGGTGGACGGCGTCAGCGCTCTGATGAGCGCCAACGTATCCGACCTGATGGGCGGTAAAAAAATGACCTGCAAGGGCGTCCGTGTTGAACTGGACGGCGAGCAGATCGTTGTGGGCATTTTTGTTGCGGTGCGCTACGGCTGCGCCATCAGCGATGTGGCCAAAAAGGTCCAGAAGAATGTGCATACCGCGCTGGAGGGTATGACCGGCTTCAAGGTGGCGGCGGTGAACGTCCACGTGGGCGGCATCAGCTTCAACTGAACAACAGACGAGAGAGAAAAGGACGAACGCTTATGACACGCAGCACCGCACGGGAGATCGCCATACACTTGGCGTACCAGTTGAGCTTCACCGAACTGCCGGTGGAGGAGTTTCTGGACCAGCAGCTCAGCGATGAACGCTTTGCCGAGCTGGCGGCAGAGGATGACCTCTACGCCGACCGGCCCAACACCAAGCAGGAGGCGTATATCCGCCGCCTGGTCTCCGGTGTGGCGGAGCACGCCGCCGAGCTGGACGCCGACATTGAAAAGTACGCCCGGGGCTGGCGCTTCGAGCGCATTTCACTGGTAGCCTCCGCCATCATGCGTGTGGCCATGTACGAGATACTCTATATGGCGGACATTCCGCAGGGCGCCGCCATCAGCGAGGCGGTGACGATTGCCAAGAAGTACGAAACGCCCGAGGTCGCCAAATTTATCAACGGTATTCTGGGCAGCTTCGCCCGGGGCGAGGTCAAGGAAAAGGACTGAAAACCGCATACGAAAGGCAGAGCGTGAGGGCTCTGCCTTTTCAGGTCGCATACAGAAAGGAGTGATCGCCACGTCGAGCCGGTATATTTTCACGGTGTCCGAGGTCAACCAGTTTATCAAGGACCTGCTGGATAACGTGCCGCCATTGCAGGAGGTCCTGCTGCGGGGCGAGATCTCCAACTACAAACTATACCCCTCCGGCCATCACTACTTTACGCTGAAGGACAGCCAGTGCAGTCTGAAGTGCGTTATGTTCAGGGGCAGCGCCGCGCGCCTGCGCTTCCGCCCGGAAAACGGTATGCAGGTCATCGCCTCCGGCCGTATCAGCGTCTATCCCCGCGACGGTGCCTACCAGCTGTACTGTACCAGCCTGACGCCGGAGGGCGCCGGTGACCTGAGCGTGGCCTTTGAGCAGCTGAAGGAAAAGCTGCGGAAGGAGGGCCTGTTTGACGAGACCCATAAAAAACCCCTGCCGCCATATCCCCGGCGCATCGCCATCGTCACCTCCCCGGCAGGCGCGGCGGTCCACGACATGATCCGCATCCTCCGCCGCCGCTATCCCATCGCCAAGGTCCTTCTGCTGCCCGTTCGCGTGCAGGGAACTGAGGCCCCGGCGGAGATCGCCGGCGCCATCCGTTACGCCAACGCCCACGGCCTGGCCGATGTGCTCATCACCGGCCGCGGCGGCGGTTCGCTGGAGGACCTGTGGGCCTTTAACGACGAGCGCGTGGCCCGCGCCATCTACGACTCGGATATTCCCGTCATCTCGGCGGTGGGCCACGAGCCGGACGTGGCCATCAGCGACTTCGTAGCGGACCGGCGGGCCTCCACGCCCTCCAACGCCGCCGAGATCGCCGTGCCGGACATGGCCGAGCTGCTGCGGACACTGGACACCGCCCATTCCCGCATGACACAGTCGATACGCCGCGATATCGCCGCCCATTCCCGCCGTTTAGAGTCCCTGTCGAAAAAACGCGTCCTCACGGACCCGACCGCTTACCTGGCGGACCGCCGCCAGGATGTGGACCATATGACCCACCGGCTCTGTGCCGCCATGCGTGTGGTGACAGATGTCCAAAACCGCCGCTTCGGCGCGCTGGCCGCGTCGCTGGATGCCCTCAGCCCATTGAAGGTCCTGGGCCGCGGCTACGCACTGGCTCAGCAGCCGGACGGCACGGTGCTCCGCAGCGCCGATCAGGCGCGGATAGGGGAGACCCTGCGCCTGCGGCTGGCCGACGGCGCCCTGCGGTGCCAAGTAAAGGAAAAGGAGAACGAACATGGCAGCAAAAAAGACGTTTGAGGAGAATATGTCCCGGCTGGAGGAGATCGTCTCCCTGCTGGAAAGGGGCGATGCCACGCTGGGCGACAGCATGGCGCTGTTTGAGGAGGGCACCAAGCTGGTGAACGCCTGTCGCAAGGAGCTGGACACCGCCGAGCAGAAGGTGGTCAAGCTGTCCAAGGGCCCCGATGACGCGCCGGTGGAGCATGATTTTGCTGCGGAGGATTGAGCCATGGACTACGAAAGACACTACGAGCAGTACCGCGCGGCGGTAGAGGACTACCTTTCCGCCCTCTTTGCCGGCAGCGCCCCCTATGACCGTCTCTACGATGCCATGCGGTACAGTGTGCTCTCCGGCGGCAAGCGTATCCGCCCGGTGCTGACGCTGGAATTTGCCCGTCTGGGCGGTATCGACTGGCACCTGGCGCTGCCCTATGCCTGCGCGCTGGAGCTGGTGCACAACTATTCCCTTATCCACGACGACCTGCCCTGCATGGACGACGACGATCTGCGCCGTGGCAAGCCCACCAACCACAAGGTCTACGGTGAAACGCTGGCCATTCTGGCCGGCGACGCCCTCCAGCCCGAGGCCTTCCGTCTCATTTCCCAGGCGCCCGGTCTGTCCGCCGAAAGCCGTATCGCGGCGGTCGAGGTCCTGGCCCGGGCCGCCGGTGCCGACGGCATGGTGGCCGGACAGGTGCTGGACACCCTTTGCGATGTCCGAGATGAAGCCGGCCTGACCCAGCTGGACCGTCTCAAGACCTGCGCCATGATCTCCGCCGCGGCGGAGCTGGGCTGTGTGGCCGCCGGAATGGACGCGGAAAAGCGCCGTCAGGCCCGTGAATTCGGCGATGGCCTTGGTCTGGCCTTCCAGCTCCGTGACGATATCCTGGATGTGACAGGCGCACAGGAGGTGTTCGGCAAGCCCATCGGCTCTGACAAGGCGGAGGGCAAGGTCACGCTGGTGGATGTGAAGGGCCTGGAGCAGTGCCAGCGCGACGTGGAGCAATACACCGCGCGAGCCAAGGCCGCTATTGCCGCCTGGCCTGATAATTCGTTTTTGCTGGAGCTTGCCGACCACATGGTAAATCGTGTAAAGTAATATCGCCTTACAGTTAATGCAGGTAAATGCCCCGCGCCGTTTGGCGCGGGGCGCCTTCTGTCATCTATCGTTCTGCGGTGCTGCCATAGTCACACAGCGCCCGCAGGGCGCAATTTTCGCAGTCCGGCTTCCGTGCCATACACAGCGCGCGGCCATGGAGCACCATCCGGTGGCAGAAGTTGTTGGCCTCCTCCGGGGGAATGACCTTTCGCAGCTGCTGCTCCACCTTCAGCGGGTCCTTGCTGCCGTCCGTCAGTCCCAGCCGTCCGGTGATGCGGATGCAGTGGGTATCGCAGACATAGCCGTCCTTTCCGTAGATATCGCCCAGGATCAGATTGGCGGTCTTGCGCCCCACACCGGGCAGTGAGAGCAGGTCCTCCATGTTGTCCGGGACCTTTCCGCCGAAGCGTTCTACCAGCATTTTTGCGGAGCCAACGATGTCCCGGGCCTTGGCCCGCCAGAAGCCGCAGGACTGGATATATGTACCCACCTCGTCCGCATCGGCGGCGGCAAAGGCCTCCAGCGTGGGATAGCGGGCAAACAGCGCCGGCGTCACCAGATTGACACGCGCGTCGGTGCACTGCGCCGCCAGACGCACGGAGAACAGCAGCTCATAGTCCTTCTGATAGTCCAGTGAACACAGCGCGTCCGGGTACAGCGTCTTCAGCGCCGCGATAATGGTGCTGACCTGTTCCTTCGACTTCATGCGACATCACCTCATCCCAATTGTAACAGAGGTTGCAGAAAAAGGCAATCTGTGCTATACTGTTTCATAAGATTTTCCACAGAAGGGAGGCGGTGCCGCTATGCGTCCGCTGGCAGACGAGATACGGCCCCAGACTCTTGACGATGTGGCCGGACAGAAGCACCTGCTGGGCGAGGGGGCGCTGCTGCGCCGCCTGATCGAGAACGGCACCGATGCCAACCTCATTTTCTACGGTCCCTCCGGTACCGGCAAGACCACTGTGGCCAACATTATTGCCAAGCAGGCGAAAAAGGCGCTGTATACCCTTAACGCCACCACCGCATCCCTCCAGGATGTGAAGAATGTCATGGCGGATGTGGACACCATGATGGCTCCAAACGGTATCCTGCTGTACCTGGATGAGATACAGTATTTCAACAAGAAGCAGCAGCAGAGCCTGCTGGAATTCCTGGAAAACGGCAAGATCACCCTGATCGCCTCTACCACAGAGAACCCGTATTTCTATATCTACAACGCACTCCTGTCCCGCAGCACGGTTTTTGAATTTAAGCCTCTGTCGGTGGAGGATACCATCCCCGCCGTGGAACGGGGCCTGCGTATCGAGCAGGAGAGGAGCCAGCTGCCCTTTACCTGGGAAGAGGATGTGCCCCGCACAGTGGCCGCCGGCTGCGGCGGCGATGTCCGAAAGGCCATCAACGCCGTGGAGCTGCTGTACCGTTCCGCCAAGCCGAAGGATGGCGGATTATATGTGACAAGAGATGATGCTTTACAGCTAAGCCAGTGCAGCGCCATGCGGTATGACAGGGAGGGGGATGACCACTATGACCTGCTCTCCGCCCTGCACAAATCCATCCGAGGCTCCGACCCGGACGCGGCGGTGTACTACCTGGGCCGTCTGCTGGTGGCGGGCGACTTGATCTCCCCCTGCCGTCGTCTGCTGTGCATCGCGGCGGAGGATATCGGCCTTGCGTATCCGCAGGCCATCACCGTCACAAAAAGCTGCGTGGACGCGGCACTGCAGCTGGGTCTGCCGGAGGCGCGGCTGCCCCTGGCCGAGGCGGCGGTGCTGCTGGCCACCGCGCCCAAATCCAACAGCGCCCACAACGCTATCATCGCCGCTATGGAGGATATTCAGCGCGGCGCGGTGGGGGATATCCCCCGGCACCTGAAAAACATCCACGCTGACAGTGCCGGCGCGGACAAGACCCCCGCCTATAAGTACCCCCACAATTACCCGGACCACTATGTGCAGCAGCGCTATCTGCCGGAGTCTTTGGGGGATACGCATTACTATGCGTACGGCGAAAACAAGACCGAGCAGGCCGCCAGGCGGTACTGGGACGACATTAAGGGGAAGAACGGAAATGGACCTGCGGTTACATGATGTTTTAGAGCTGAAAAAGGAGCACCCCTGCGGCAGTAAACGCTGGCAGGTGCTCCGCGTGGGCATGGATATCAAGCTCCGGTGCCTCGGCTGCGGCCACGAGGTCATGCAGCCCCGGCGTAAGATCGAAAAAATGATACGGCGCATCGTGCCGAAGGAGGAATTGCAATGAGACCGAAATGGACAAGATACTTCGCCATGGGCATCGCCCTGCTGCTGGCCATCGTCATGGCCGTAACGCTGGTCCTGCCGTACCTGGGACTGTGAGGCTGCCATGAAGCACTGTATTCTGGCAAAATTCACTCCGGAGGCCAAGGCGCAGCGCGCCGCGCTGCTGCCGCGTATCCGGGAGATATTCTCCGCCGCGGCGGATATTCCCGGCGTTCACGGCGCGGAGGTCATCCCCAACTGTGTGGACCGGGACAACCGTTACGACGTGCTCATTCGTCTGGATATGGACCGCGAGGCCCTGCCCCTGTACGATGTGTCCGCCATGCACCACCGGTGGAAGGATGAGTTTACGCCCTTGCTGGAGAAGAAGGCCATCTTTGATCATGAATCATAACCACCAGTTTACTGGTGGTTATGATTTTCTATTAGCGGGAGAGCCGCCATACAGACAGCTGGTATGCTGCATGGTTTCTGTGCTATCCTCCGCGCTGGCCCATACCATTCTTTACAGCCCGTGGGTCATCTATTTCCTCTGTATTGCTTTGGACAAAAGCTTTGAAGAATTATTCTATTTTTAGGAGGCCGCTATGGATAATGTATTGCTTTTGATTTTTGGTATATTTTTGTCGGTGCTCGGCATCTTGAATATCAAAGGGAATATCAGCACCATACATTCCTATAACCGCAGAAAAGTGAAAGAAGAGGATATCCCCAAATACGGTAAGGCGGTGGGGACGGGAACGGTCATTATGGGGGCGTCCCTGATCTTGGCGTATTTCGCCACATTCTGGAATGAGGCGGCAATAGATTATATCATCTTTCCGGCGATAACTATTGGCCTGGCCTTTATCCTATATGGGCAGATCAAATACAATCACGGTATTTTTTGACCCGTAAAAAACGCACCCTCGTGAGGTTGATCCTCATGAGGTATAGAAAAGGTGCCAATAAGGTGTCAACAACAGCCATAAAAGAGCAACAAAAGCTATATCAAAATGTATACCAAAATGTATACCAAAATGACGCGGAATGTCAATAAAAAGCGGTGACGGATGGATTATAAAGCGGTAACGAACCGGTTACAAATGCTGCGGTGCCCGCCTGGTTGCGACGTTTTTTTTCGTCCCGCCGCTCTATAATAGTGGCAGCGAGGTGAGGCAATGACTGTGGTGTATCTGGACCGCGTTTTCCTGCTCAACAGCGTGGTAGACTATCTGCTTTTCCTGTGTGCCGCAAGGCTTTGCGGCTTTCCGCTGCATCGAAGGCGGCTGATTTTTTGCGCGGTGCTGGGCGGCGTTTACGCGGCTGCGGTCTTTATTTCCGAGCTTGCATTTTTGGCTCACCCGGCGATCCGATTGGCCTTTGGAGGCTTGCTGGCGCTTGCCGCGTTTCGCCGTTTCCGCCCGGTCCTCACATTTTTTTTGCTTTCGGCCGCCCTCGCCGGCACCCTGCTGGCGCTCGGCCTGGCCTTTGGCTCGGTGGCGGGACTGGCACAGCGGTTGTATTACGCCGATGTTAGCTGGCAAGCGCTTATACTGGTCAGTATATTGTTTTACGTGCTTCTCCGGCTTTTTGCCGGTCAGGCAGCACGTCATGGAGGGGGAGAATTGTTGCAGATCAAAGTATCTGTCGGCGGAAGGATACAAACCGTTACCGCCCTGCACGACACGGGTAATACACTGAGGGATCCGGTTACCGGGTGTCCGGTGCTGGTAATGGAGCGCCGTTCCGCAGACGCATTATGGACACCGGCGGTGGCCGATGTTTTGGCAGAGCAGCTGTCTCCGGAAGAGAAAATGGCAAAGCTGCACCGAATAGGTTGTCCGGTACGGTTTACACTGCTGCCTTTTCGCGCGGTGGGGACGGCTGCAGGCCTGCTGTTGGCAGCCTGTAGCGATTACATAGAAGTGAATGGCAAACGCTATCCACGGACACCCGTCGCGCTGTCGGAGCAAGCTGTCAGTGATGGCGGCGGGTATCACGCCCTGTGGGGGGCAATGGAAGGGAGAATAGGGCATGGCAAAGCTTCTGATTTGGCTGAAACGCCTGTGGCACAGCGTATACAGGCCGGATAAGGTCATGTACATCGGCGGGAGCGATACGCTGCCGCCGCCCTTACCGAGAGATGAGGAGTCTGTTCTGCTGGAAAAGCTGAATACCGGCGATTTTCAGGTGCGGCAGATGCTGATCGAACACAACCTGCGGTTGGTGGTTTACATAGCCAGACGTTTTGAAAATACCGGTATCCATATAGAGGACCTGATCTCCATTGGCACTATCGGATTGATCAAGGCGGTCAATACGTTCCGGACAGATAAGAATATCAAGCTGGCTACCTACGCCTCGCGGTGTATTGAGAATGAAATTCTCATGTACTTGCGGAAGAACGGCGCACAACGGACAGAGGTCAGTTTCGATGAGCCGCTGAATACCGACTGGGACGGAAAAGAACTGCTGCTCAGCGACGTACTGGGGACTGACAGCGATGTGGTCATGCGGCCCATTGAAGCGGATGTGGACCGGCAGCTGCTGCAAACGGCGGTATCGCACCTCAGTCCGAGAGAGAGGGATATCATCACCATGCGGTTTGGCCTGGGCGGTATCAAGGAGCTCACCCAAAAGGAGGTGGCGGATCGATTGGGGATTTCGCAGAGCTACATATCACGGCTGGAGAAGCGTATCATCCTGCGACTGCGGCGAGAATTGCAGAAAATGAACTAAAGGCTGTGAAGGAGTATACCTTCACAGCCTTTGCGCGGTCAAATATTATTGTAAGGATAGGGCGGCCGGACGGTTGACCACCATCATATTGTAGTAACGCAGCAAATGATAATCATCCTTATCCAGTTTGATGGTGCCCAGCAGGCGGTCGTTTTCCTCCAGCGGCTCTTTAGAGATCAGCGCCTTCAATGCAATGGGTGCAAAGAACGGGGAGGAGCCGATACCGGATACCAGCCCCACGGCGGGCATACGGTTCTGCATGGGATTGAGCATACAGATATACATCTTTTCCGCCTCGTTGATCTGATTGGTCAACACCATGTGGGTGATGGTGTCATAAGCCTTCATCTCTCCGGTGAACAGATGCTGGCAACGGTCCGGGTCGGAGAAGGACGCCACGCCCATATACAACGTGACCTCGACACTCTCGTGGTCCACTGACTGAGAAAACCGAAGAAGTGAGCGTACCATCTGGCGAATACGGCCATCATAGTAGTACATATAGGCCAATGTCTGATTGAAGTAGCTATTCTTAGGTAGCGCCGGCTCCGCATGAAACATGGGGGGCTGATAATCGATGAAGCATTTTAGATCAATATCCAGTGCCTGCGCAATCTCGTACAGTGTTTCGATGTCGATGGTAATGGCACCGTTTTCGTACTTGGATAGCGTCGCTTTGCTCTTATTGATCATGGCGGAGAATTGCTCGATGGTATAGCCGCGGCTCTTGCGGTATTTTTTGATGCGCTGTCCCACAAAATAAGAAAAAGAGCTCAAAAGCGACACCTCCTTATAATGGAGTAATGATACCAAACGTTTGGTAGGAAGTCAATAGTTTTTTTCTGTGAAGGAAACCTTTTTCACGGGCCTTTTCTTTTTAATAAACCATTCGGTGAAAATAGTAGCAAACAAAAGAAAGCCCCCGGCAACCATACGGATGCCGGGGGCCAAAATGATGTAAGAATGTATGAGCGACTTACTTAGCGGCTTCCATGCCGGCCAGCAGAGCCTTCTTGTTGCCCTCCAGGAAGCGGGCCTTTTTCTCACCCAGCTCGATGCGGATAGCTTCCATCATGCTTTCCACGGAGGTGACGGGAGCCTTGGCCAGGGTCGCGCCCAGGATGGCCACGTTGGCACCCTTGGGGTTGCCAATGGACTCGGCAATGCCGTTGGCATCGCAGTACACCACAGTGATGTCGTCACGGACGGCCTTGCGGTCGATGATAGAACTGTTGATGACCAGAACGCCGCCGGGCTTCACGTGTGCTTCAAACTTGTCCAGAGAAGGACGGTTCATCGCCACGATCACGTCGGCCTTGTCCACCAGAGGGGAGGCAACGGGGTCATCGGAGACGATGACGGAGCAGTTGGCGGTACCGCCGCGCATCTCGGGGCCATAAGAGGGCAGCCAGGAAACGTGCTTACCGTCCAGCATGCAAGCCATGGCGACGAACTTACCGATCAGCAGCATACCCTGACCGCCGAAACCGGCGAAAATAAAGGTTTTTTCCATGTTACTTCGCCTCCTTGTCTTTGTAAACGCCCAGAGGATAGTAGGGGATCATGTTCTGCTCCAGCCAGTTCATAGCTTCCACCGGAGACAGGCCCCAGTTGGTGGGGCAGGTGGACAGCACCTCGATCATGGTGAAGCCCTTACCCTCCATCTGCAGACGGAAGGCCTTGGCAATGGCCTTCTTGGCCTTGGCGATGTTGGCGGTATTGTTGACCGCCACGCGCTCAATGTAGTAAGAACTGGGAACAGCGGCCAGCATCTCGCACATCTTGATAGGCAGACCACTCCACTCCTCGCTGCGGCCAGCAGGGCAGGTAGTTGCCTTTTGGCCGATCAGGGTGGTGGGGGCCATCTGACCGCCGGTCATGCCATAGATCGCGTTGTTGACAAAGATGGTGGTGATCTTCTCGCCGCGGTGGGCGGCGTGAACGATCTCCGCGGTACCGATAGACGCCAGGTCACCGTCGCCCTGATAGGTGAATACCAGAGTATCCTTGCCGACGGAGCGCTTGATACCGGTGGCAACAGCGGGTGCGCGGCCGTGGGCAGCCTCGTACATATCGCAGTTGAAATAGTCGTAGGCAAACACGGAGCAGCCGACAGGGGCCACACCGATCACCTTGCCGTCCAATTTCATCTCGTCGATGACCTCGGCTACCAGACGGTGGATGATGCCGTGGTTGCAGCCGGGGCAATAGTGGAACTGCTTGTCAGTCAGCAGCTTAGTCTTTTCGAACAGTACAGCCATCTTATTTACCCTCCTTCATGCTCAGGATCTTGGTGACGATCTCGTCGGTAGAGGGCATCTGGCTGCCGCAATGACCGAAGAAGTCAACGTGCTTGGCGCCATTGATGGCCAGCTTTACGTCCTCCAGCATCTGGCCTTCGTTCAGTTCAACGTCCAGAACGGCCTTCACGCCGGGCTGGCAGCAGGCCTCACGCACAGCGTCATAGGGGAAGGGCCACACAGTGATGGGGCGGACCAGGCCGACGTTAATGCCTTTTTCCTTCAGCTCGGCGATAGCGCTCTTGGCGATACGCGCCACGGTGCCGAAGGCAGTAATGATGTACTCAGCGCCTTCGCAGTTGTAGCTTTCCCACATCTGCTCGTTGGCAACGACTTCCTTGTACATGGCCTGCAGCTCGTCATTGTGGACAGCCAGGCTCTCGGTATCGATGTAGATAGAATTGATAATGCCGCGCTTAGCGGGATCATCGCCGGGCTTCCAGCCGGTGCAGGCCCAGGGCTTCTTCTCCGGGTCTACCTTGTAATCCACCATCTCGGGCAGCTCCACGGGCTCCATCATCTGAGCGATGATGCCGTCCGCCAGGAACAGCACGGGGATACGGTACTTTTCGGCCTTGTCATAGGCGATCATCATCAGGTCGATGGCCTCCTGCACAGAAGCGGGGGCGAAGGTCAGCAGGTGATAGTCGCCGTTGCCGCCGCCCTTGACACCCTGGAAATAGTCGCCCTGGGATGCCTGGATATTACCCAGACCGGGGCCGCCGCGCATCACGTTGATGATGACAGCGGGAACCATGGCGCCTGCGCAGTAGGAGATACCTTCCTGCTTCAGGGACACGCCGGGGCTGGAGGAGGAGGTGATGACGCGGGCGCCGGTACCGGCAGCGCCATACACCATGTTGATAGCCGCCACTTCGCTCTCGGCCTGCAGGAAGCAGCCGCCGATCTCGGGCATACGAGCGGACATGTATTCGGGGATCTCCGTCTGCGGAGTGATGGGGTAACCGAAGAAAAAGCGAGCGCCGGCACGAATAGCGGCTTCTGCAATCGCTTCGCTGCCCTTCATAAGAGTCAAAGCCATATTCTTTCTGCCTCCTTAGTCTTTTTCGATTCGGATCACCACATCAGGACAGGTGCGGGCGCAGGACGTGCAGCCGATGCACGCCTCCATGTTCGTCACTTCTGCCGGATGGTAGCCCTTTGCATTGATGCGGGTCTTGGACAACTCGATGATGTGCTTGGGACAAGCTCTTGCACACAGACCGCAGCCCTTGCAAAGATTTTCGTCGATGGTAACTCTTACCACTCTCTTTACACCTCTTTTCTTAATTCCTTTTCCGATGCTGTGTTTGCTGTTTTGCTGTGTTATTACAATCCCTTCGCGTAGAGGGAAGTAACCGGGTTTAATACATATCCTTGTGAGGGTTTTTGGTGTTCAGCCCGTACTCGATATAGGAGTCCCAGTCGCGGTGCATATACACGTCGATGGGAATGGGCTGTCCCACATATTTTGGATCGGGGTTTCGGGCCAGAAAGGCGTCCAGAAACTCCTTTTTTCCGGTGGTGTAGGAAACCGGGATGCCCGTGAGGTCACTGACCTCACGGAGCATCTGGTAGCCATCCCACAGGTCTTGCTCGGTGGTAGCAGTGGCGAGGTTCGTGTTGTTGATCATACCGGTGATCTGCAGCCGCGCGTGGGTCTGCATACCCTCCTGTAAACGGAGAAGCTTCTCCACCGTGCCGGCCAAAGGCCGCCGGATATTCACCACGTTCAGCACCTCCAGTGCACCGGGCGCCAGGTCCACAAAGTCCTGGTGATACCGACCCAGCGCCGTGGCGCCCACATCGTCGCCGCCTACGTCGAAAATGACGGTGTCCCAATCCAGAACAAAAGCGGATGACACCTCGGCAGGGAGGGAGAGCGTTTCGATACCGGAGCAGGCGAAGTTGGGGGACACGAGACGTATCTCCTTCTGTTCCACCAGCTTGCCGCGCTCGGTGAGGCGGAAGTAGGTGTTGACCATATCCAGATCCAGCAGCTCCGTTCTGTCGCCGCGGGCGGCCGCCTGCATCGCAAAGTTCAGAGCCAGCTCACTTTTGCCGCTGCCATAGTTGCCGATAAGGACTTTTACTTGCTTCATGGGTTGGGTCGTCTCCTTAATCTGTCAGTTAGCGAAGATTTTCGCGGATGGTCTGGCACAGCGCTGTGATACCCTTGACGATCTTATCCTCGGGCATGCAGCTGTAGTTCAGACGCAGGGTGTTGTCGTGGCCGCCGTTGGGGAAGAAGGAGCCGCCGGGAACGAAGGCTACCTTCTTGGCAAGGCACTTCATCTGCAGATCCTTGGCGTCCATGTACTCGGGCAGAACGACCCATGCGAACAGACCGCCGTCGGGACGGGTGAAGGTGCAGGGCTCGGGCAGCTCCTTGGCCAGCGTCTCCAGCATGACGGCGCGGCGCTTGCGATAGCACTCGCGGATGGTGTTGACGTGGGCGTCCAGATCGAACATATCGATCCACTTGGAGGTCTCCATCTGGCCGATGGTAGATGCCTGCAGAGAGGCGGCCTGCTCCATGAAGTTGTACTTGGCCAGGATCTCATCCTCGGCGCAGACCCAGCCCAAACGGTAGCCGGGAGCCAGGATCTTGGAGAAGGTGCCCAGATAGATCACCAGACCCTTGGTGTCCAGGCTCTTCAGTGCGGGCATATACTCACCCTCGAAGCGCAGCTCGCCATAGGGGTTATCCTCAATGACGGGGATCTCATAGCGGTTGATGATCTCCATGAACTTGTGACGGCGATCCAGATCCCAGGTGCGGCCGGTGGGGTTCTGGAAATCGGGAATGACGTAGATCATCTTCACGCGCTCGGTGGTGGCCAGGATCTTCTCCAGCTCGTCCATGATCATGCCGCCGTCATCGGTGGGAACTTCGATGAACTTGGGCTCGCAGGCCTTGAACGCGTTGACAGCGCCCAGATAGGAGGGGCTTTCCAGCAGAACCACGTCGCCGGGGTTCAGGAACACGCGGGCAGAGAAGTCCAGACCCTGCTGAGAACCGGAGGTGACGAGGATGTGATCCTTGTCGGTGTGGATATTGTTCTTGGCCAGCATACGCTCGGCGATCTGCTCGCGCAGGCGGGGGAAGCCCTCGGTGGTGGAATACTGCAGCGCCTCGCGGCCATGCTCCTTCAGGACGGCGATAGAGGCCTCCATCATCTGCTCCACGGGAAACAGCTCGGGCGCGGGCATACCGCCGGCAAAGGAGAGTATGTCGGGCTGTGCTGTCAGCTTCAGCAGCTCGCGGATCTCGGAGCCCTTCAGCAGGTCCATTCTACTTGCAAACTGTACCATGTACTTTTCCTCCTCAAATTTTGTTGAGGCGCAAATGCGCCTGAACGTACAGCCTTATTAAAGCACATTTCCCCGGTAAAGTAAATAAAGAGGAAGGGCAGAAATCGTCAGTGCGTTGATTTTTGGTGAACCCACCAAAAATTTAAGGCGCTGTACCGTCAAAACCACAACGAAAAGTGGTCACAAAAATCGGCAGAAAATGTGAAATTTTCGACAAACTTCGTGACATATTGAACCGTTCGGCAAAATTGCCCTGCGACACATTTGCAAACGGGATCGTAATGTGCTATACTGCAAAAAACGGTAGGCATAGAAAGGAGCCGGTATATGAAAAAGAAAGAGTTTTTGGCGGGAACGGTGCTGTTGGCTGCCAGCTCGGCGCTGTGTCTGCGCCTGATGAAAAAGGTGGGAGAACGGCTGAAAAAGCAGCAGGAGAAGGCCAAGGAAACGAACAAATAAATATCCCTCAGCGAAGCCGGGTGTATATCCCAAAAAGCTCGAAACTGTGATTTTGGGCGGGATCTCAAGAAGCATATGAATATGATCCGGCCACACCTCTATTGGGTGGTTTTCAATATGCAAAATACAAAAAGGCGGAGGTCAATCCTCCGCCTTTTTACTGTTACTGTCTTCAATTTTCCCTTTCATCTTTACATGTGACAAGGGATTTGCCTTTGCAGCTACACGCAGCGCCTCGTTGTCAATATGCGTGTAGATCTCCGTGGTATTCAGGTGCTCATGCCCCAGGACCTCCTGCACCGCCTTCACGTCCACGCCGTTTTGCAGCATCAGCGTGGCGGCTGTGTGACGCAGCTTGTGGCTGGAGTATTTTGCACTGTCTAACCCCGCGGCGGACAGGTGTTTTTTCACCAGCGCATGGACCATGGAACGGCTGATGCGCCTATTCTGCCCGGAGAGAAACAGTGCGTTTTTATCCCGCCCGGTAATGGGCCGGCGTACCGCCATATACCGCGCAAGCGCATCCTTGCAGGCCTGATTGAGATAGACCACACGGACCTTATTGCCTTTGCCTAGCACACGCAGGGCATCATCGTGAATATCCGTGATATCCAGGCCGATCAGCTCCGAGATACGCAGTCCGCAGTTCAAAAACAGCGTCAGAATGCAGTAGTCACGCTCACGGTTGGTGCCATCTACGCTCTCCAGCAGGGAAAGGGACTCATTCAGCGTCAGATAGCGGGGGAGGGACTTCATCTGCTTGGGCGTATCCACGTCCTTGCAGGGGTTGTCTTCCAAAAGATGCCGTTTATTGCAAATATAGTTAAAAAACGAACGAATTGTAGCCAATTTTCGGGCGCGAGAAGCAGCGTTCAGACCTTTGTTAGAAATTTCACTATTTTGGTGCTGTACACGATCACGGCTAAGATAGGTCAGATAGCTGTAAATGTCCGTCAATGTGATGCGGGAAATGAAGTCAATATCCACGTCACGGATGTCGATCTCGTCCAACGCTTTGCCGGCAAGCGCCGGATCACGCTGCTGCTTCAGATAGCGAAAGAAATTTCGCATATCCAGATAGTATTCATCCACGGTGCGCTGAGAATGCGCTTTGATGGTTTCGTGGTAGCTGAGAAAATCCAGCAGCAGCTGGGGCGAATCGGTACGGTAATCCATATGTACAATGCCTTGAAAAACTGCGGTGTGGCGGGTATTTGGGTCAGTATTCTGTACAAGACTGTCATGCGGCAACTACAGATCGCCGGTAATGGCTTATATAGCTTACTCAGGGCGAGATCAGTCCAAAACGGACTTACTATATGAAAAAGAGCTGTTACCCTCCACTCGATTGAACAAAATTTTTATTTTGTTCAATCTTGCATATCGTCTCAAAGCTCCTCCTTCCTGCGGGTATCGGTGGCAACATGGTAGCAGACTGGCGTAAGCAAGTCAAGATTGAACAAAACCAATTATGGGAAAACCTTGTACTACAGGGTATTTTCCTCTATAATTACAGTATGCTCAGTGACATATTACCGCTTGCTGTATTAGAAAATGTAGGATTTAACAAAGGAGTGTGATCGCATGTGGCGACGGAAGAAATCGATGGTATGGATCATCCTCCCTTTCGCACTTACGGCGGTTTTTTGCCTTTGGTTTGACTTCAACGCATACGAAAGCCGATCCAAAACGATCTCCTGTGAGGACGATGGCATTATTTTCTCTATCACCACATTCAACGGTGACAGTGAAACCACGCCGTTTCTCAAATGCCTTGGACATACCTGGTTGTCCATTGATAATCAGTCCGGTCATTCGGTGTATATAAAGGATCACGAGATCAAACATGACGAGATGATAACCTTCTCGGTTTGGGCCGTCTCCGATCTTCCGGGGCTGCTTTTCAATCTGGAAGAAGCCTATATCTCAACGTATGACCGATACGTTGGCAGGAAGTCATTAAGTGTAAATATTGGGGAAACGCAGCTAAAGATAATCGAAGCGTATATTGACCAGAAAGACAAATGGAGTCCCGGTAAGAATTGCAGCTATTGGTCCGTTCGCCTGTGGAACGAAGTGGTGGATGAGGCGTTTGGACTAAAGACGCAGACTCTCTTTTATACGCCGAAAAGATTGGAAAGATCCTTTTGTGAATTCGATTGCGTCGAGGCGGATAAAGACTTTTCGCGGGCGGGTCACATCTTTTGCTACCGCGATGGGGTCAGAACGGAGTTGGAGCTATGTTCGTGAACGTCATAAAAAACAGAATCGTGCGCTGGGTCATATACGCGGTGTTGGGTACCCTTTGCCTTTATAACGGGACTTCCTGCGTTGCTGCGCTGCATAAGGCCGGTAAACAGCCATACCTGCTATCGGGGACAGAGCGGTTTGATTTCGTGGGCTACCACATGATGGCTGCGATGTATGGCGTTATATGTATAGCCATTACCGTCATGCTCATTCTCCTTGTCAGATGGAAGCGGAGAAACAATAAATAGTTCCTTTCCATCGCCCGCTACACAGCAAGGGACGGCAAAAGCCGTCCCTTGCACTGTTCACTTCTCCCCTCTCCCCTTTTTGCGTGGCTTGGGGACGGAGGTGGCGGCTTCCGCCAATGTCAGGACGCGCTCTGTCAAGTCACGGTCCTCAATGTCCAGAAGGTAGCTCTCTTTCGCACCCTCGTAGGGACAGCCACAGGGGGAGTTTGCCATTATTTCGTCCAAAACAGGCAGTTTTTTCACGAAAACCGTGTTATCGCAGAGCGTTAGTATCGGTTTATCGTTCAGATAGACCATGTACTCCCCCAAACATCTTCCTGCTGCGGATCGACCACAGCGGCGGCAGCTGCTCCAGAACGAAATCGAGGTAGTCCTGTGAGGTGGCCATGTTATGCCTTCAGGCAGCGCAGAACGGCCATCAGAATGGAGTAATACTTGCTGTCAGGCGTATCAGCACGGCTTGTGATGACCACTGGGCAGGACGCGCCGCAGATGGTGCTGGCCATGGTCTTGCCGGCGATGTAGGTGCAGGCCTTATACAGCACGTTGCCGATCTCGATATAGGGCACCAGCAGGATGTCCGCCTGGCCAGCCACGGGATCATGGATGGCCTTGTGCTTCACGGACTCCATGGAAATAGCACCGTCCAGTGCCAGAGGGCCGGAAATGATGCAGCCGGGCACACCGCGCTCCGCGATCTCTTTAGCGGAAACGGTGGAGGGCATCTTCTCGGTGACGTTCTCCACGGCGGACAGAACCGCCACCTTGGGGCACTCGATCCCCAGCGCGTTAGCCACAGGCAGCGCGTTCTCCACAATGCCGATCTGGGTATCCACATCGGGGGCGATGTTGATGGCGGCATCGGTGATCATCACGAAGCGGCCCTCGTACTCGAAGATGCCGCACTGGCTCACCAGGCGCTTGCCGCTGGCAGGGATCAGTCCCGTCTCTCTGTTCAGAATGGCGCGGGCAAAGTTGGAGGTTTGGAGAATACCCTTCATGGGGATATCCGCCTTGCCCTCGCGCACCAGCTGCACCGTCAGCTTTGCGGCGTCCAGCTCCTCGCCATCGAAATCCACGATCTCATAGTCCTTCTCGCTCTCGCCCATCTCATGCAGCATGGCGATGATCTTATTCTTTTTACCTACCAGCGTACCCTCGACAACGCCCTTGCGGCGGGCGTTGACCACCGCGCTCAGCGCCGGTTCATCGTGGGCATTGGCCAGCGCGATGCGCTTCTTCATGCCGCAGCCCAGCACATAGGCTTCCAATTCTTTAAAAGATGTAAACATTTCCTTTTACCTCCGTTTTTGGCTCCCATTTCCCCGGAAACCATCTTTTGACGGGCCCATTATACCCCCTGCCGGCGCAAAAAACAACCGAAAATTCCACACGGCCTTCTCCCTGTTTGTAAAACTACTTGCATTGCCGCCAATTTTACGGTATACTGAACAAAATAGGTTTGGGAGGGCGCTGCTGACCATGTTCTGGAATTTTATTTTTTACGGGATGATCGCCGTGGGCGCGATTTTATTTGTATCTCTGACGATCTACCGCATCGACTGGGCACGCCATCCGGAAAAGTACAAGGACCTGGTGGAAGACGAAGATCCGCAGAAGGCCGAGTATCGCAAGAAAAAAGAGGCAGACAAAAAAGCTGCCGCTCAAAAGGCCAAGGAGAAGGAAAAGCAGCTCAAGCGCCAGAAGCGCGTGGACAAGTTGAACCACTACCGCGCCATCAACGGCAAGGGGCCCGTGGGCATGGACGGCAAGCCCATTGACAAGAAGAAAAAATAAGCGAAAAGCATCCCCCGGCGCATTGATCAGCCCCCTGTCAAGTAGACAAGTAAAAAATCCAAAATAAGTTTATAGATA